>Ga0209828_1000780_pt1 | contig 30153 bp, 22 predicted proteins | sample MaitaG_FD_187429 | JGI IMG/M metagenome (GOLD analysis project Ga0209828, IMG submission 187429) | Marine algal microbial communities from Maine, USA - Maine_Asex2 metaG (SPAdes) (version 2) | ecosystem: Host-associated > Algae > Red algae > Unclassified | place: Maine, USA | collected 2015-01-05
ACTGATAGGTTTGAATGTTATAAACCAGCAAGGGGTTTCTCTTGGTGAGCTAGAGTGGTTGTTCGAGACTGGCGGTAATGACGTCATGGTTGTACAGGGTGATAAGGAGCGATTTATTCCTTATATCAGTGACAACTTTGTTAAGAGTGTAGATTTGGATGCGGGTAAGATTTTTGTTGATTGGGATCCGGATTTTTAGATGAATATTTCAGTTATCACGCTCTTTCCTGGTTTGGTCAAAGAAGTGGTTGCTGAAGGGGTTGTAGGAAGAGCGCAAAAGCGCGGTTTGATGCAGCTAGAATGCATTAACCCTCGTGACTTTGCTTCAGACGTTCACCGGACTGTCGATGACAGACCTTATGGTGGTGGCCCTGGGATGGTAATGCGAGCAGATTGCTTGGTAAAAGCCATCCGGCAACAACGAGAGAAATCAGCTAGTACTAAGGTTATTTACCTTAGTCCACAGGGAAAGCAGTTGGATCAGTCAATGTTGGCCGAGTTGAGCCAGCAGGGTGATGTTGTTTTGGTTTGTGGTCGTTATGAGGGTATAGACGAGCGAGTTGTTGATTTAGAGATAGATGAAGAGTGGTCTATTGGTGATTATGTATTAAGTGGTGGTGAGCTTGCTGCCATGGTGGTAATTGATGGAGTGACCCGTTTATTGCCTGAAGTGTTAGGGCATAACGAGTCGGCTATTGAAGACTCATTTACCGAAGGGGTGCTTGATCATCCTCATTACACAAGGCCTGAAAGTTTTGAAGGGCTTGAAGTGCCAAAAGTCTTGCTGAGTGGTGATCATCAGCGGATAAAAAAATGGCGTAGGCAGCAATCACTAGGACGTAGTCAGTTGAGACGGCCTGATTTGATGCAACAAAAAGAATTGAGTAAGCAGGACGGTGTTCTGCTTGCGGATTTTATGAAAGAAATTAAGATTTCAGAGGTTAAGTCATGAGTATCATTATTCAACAGCTCGAAGCTGAGCAAATGAAGACAGACATTCCGGAGTTTGGTCCGGGAGACACTGTTGTAGTTCAAATTAAGGTGCGTGAGGGAGACCGTGAGCGTCTTCAGGCCTTTGAAGGTGTTGTAATTGCTAAACGCAATCGTGGCTTAAATTCTGCGTTCACTGTTCGCAAAATTTCCTACGGTGAAGGTGTGGAGCGTGTATTCCAGACTCATAGTAATGAGATTGGTAATATTGAAGTGAAGCGTCGTGGTGCTGTTCGTCGTGCTAAGCTTTATTACCTACGCGGCTTGACCGGTAAGGCAGCAAGAATCAAAGAAAAAGTATAAATCTAATTATATTTTTTTGAATGTGAAAGGCCGGCTTCTCTTTGAGATGCCGGCCTTTTTAGTTGTTGTATTCAGATAAATGGAAGGGTGAAGTTCTGATATACAGCAGTGATTAAGTTGAAATAGCGTATAAATGCAAACTAAATAAGAATAATAAATCGGTACAAGAGTATTTTGGCTTTCCTAGAAAATCACCTAGTCATTATTGCTGTCGCAACTAGTTTAGTGGCGCTGATGATCTTTGGCTTTTACAAATACAAAAAAGGTTCTAGCGACATGTGTCACCAGTCAAGCGAATTGACTGCAGTGAAAGAAGAGGTGCTGAAAATGGTGCCTTTCCCAGTCGTATTGCTGACCGGTCAATACACTATCGTTTATTTAAATCCCGCAGCTGAGGCGTTGTTTGATAGTCCACTTCGTCGAAATTTAGGCAAGCCAGCTAATAACTTGCTTGAGCTGCAAAACCCGCAGACGAAGATAGCGATAAAAGATTTTCTGGATTTTCGTAAGCCCAGCAACTCTGCCAGTCAGTCTAAGGTTATTACCTGTATTGTGCGATATCAGGGGGCGATTGATGCTTGGATGAATGTCACCGTAGCTCCCATTTTGTCTAATCGGGATCCTCTGTTATCCCAGTATGCTTTGTTTCTAGAGGACGTCTCTGCAACTCGAGCAGTAGAGTCTCAGTTAAAATATATTGAGCGGCATGACAGTTCGACTGGCTTATTAAATCGAAAGGCATTTGAGGGGGTGCTTAAAGCACTGCTTGATGATGCCAAAAAACACGGTTCTACCCATGTGTTGATGACTGTCTCTATCGATCAGTTTAAAACAATCAATGATACTGTCGGTTATGCTGCGGGCGACTCATTGATTACTAAGTTTGTTAACTTGATTAAAAAAGTGATTAATGTTGGTAGCGAGGAAAATGTCCTAGGACGATTGGCTGGTAACGATTTTGGTATTATTTTCAAAGAAACAAGTTTAGTCGTAGCTGCTAATAAGATGAAAGCGGTTCGTAATGCTGTCGCTGACTTTCAGTTTAACTGGAATACTCAGGCTTTCCCTGTTTCTCTGAGCGGTGGGTTCGTGGTGCTTAAGAGGGATTCAAACTCCTCGGCAAAAGCAATGACTGAGTCAGACATTGCTTGTCGAGCCGCACGTAATCATGGCGGAAATCGCGTGGTTGCGTATCGTGCAGATAATCTGGAGATGAAGCAAGAACAGGCTAATATGGAGGGTGTTTGGAATTTGAAGAAGGCCTTCAAAGAAAATAACTTCGAGCTATTTGCGCAACCTATCCATCCGCTAGGTAAGGGTAAGTTCGAGTTGCCTTTTCATCATTATGAGCTGCTCATAAGAATGATTGGTGAAGATGGTGGGTTTGTATCTCCTGATGAGTTTCTTCCGGTGGCCGAATATTTCTCGATGATGCCTGAGCTTGATCGATGGGTCGTGCATGAAGCGTTCTCACACATTGCTAAGGTTGGATTTGCTGACCTGCTGCCAGTGTTTGCTATTAATCTTTCAGGTCAGAGCTTGGACGAGGCGGTTTTTCTGGATTTTGTGCTCGCAGAGATTGAGAGTTCAGGCGTTGATCCTCGTATGCTGTGTTTCGAAATCACTGAGGCTGTCGCGGTTAATGACCTGACACTGGCGACGAAATTTATTAGCACCTTGAGAGAGCTTGGTAGTAGTTTCTCCCTGGACGACTTTGGAACAGGCGTGAGTTCTTACGGATATTTGACCTCGCTCGACGTTGATTACCTAAAGATAGACGGAATTTTTGTAAAAGATATCATTCGCGATCCAATTGCTAGGAACATTGTGGAGTCGGTTACTCAGGTGGGTAAATCGATGAATCTTAAGATTATCGCTGAATACGCTGAAAATGATAATATAATCGCTATTTTGACTAAGATGGGGATTGATTACGGTCAGGGCTACGGTATTTCAAAGCCTCGCCCGTTGACAGAAATGATCCTGCCGCACTTGTCTGCTGAGTCAAAAGAGCAAAGCAAAAGAGTTGCGGAAGCGGTTTGATATAAAGTCCTCTTAATGATCTTGGGCTGTGAGGTTTCTGCACGACTCAAGGTCTATCAATGGTACAATTCTCGTACTAATAATAACGGAAAATATTGACATGAAAATCCATATATTGGGTATTTGTGGGACATTCATGGGAGGCGTTGCGAGTCTGGCGCGTGCAGAATCACATCGTGTTTCAGGTTCTGATGAAAATGTCTACCCGCCGATGAGTACGTTGCTTGAGTCACAAGGTATTGAAATAACTCAAGGGTATGATCCTGAAGATATTCCTGCGGATGTGGATCAGGTTGTGGTGGGTAATGTAATGAGTCGTGGCAGGCCTGTCGTTGAGGCTTTGCTAGATAAGCGGACGCCTTATACTTCCGGGCCGCAGTGGCTCTACGAAAATATACTTAAAGGTCGCTGGGTTCTGGCTGTTGCGGGTACTCACGGTAAAACCACAACGGCCAGTATGCTGGCTTGGATTCTCGAATACGGCAAGCTATCGCCGGGTTTCTTAATTGGTGGAGTGCCTGAGAATTTTGGTGTTTCCGCTAGATTAGGTGAGTCAAACTTCTTTGTAGTTGAAGCAGATGAATACGATACGGCCTTTTTCGATAAGCGCTCAAAGTTCGTTCACTATCACCCTCAGACGTTAGTGCTCAATAATCTTGAATATGATCATGCTGATATTTTCCCAGATCTGGATGCTATAAAAACACAGTTTCATCATTTGATGAGAACAGTTCCGTCCAATGGTCTTGTGGTGAGTAATCAAGAAGAAAATAATCTGCATGACGCCCTTGAACTTGGTTGCTGGACACCTGTAGAAACATTTGCCGCTTCTCAGGATGAGGCTAGTTGGACTGTCAAGCTGCATGATAAGTCCGGTCGAAAATTTGATGTGCTGTTTGAAGGCGAGTTATTAGGTGTCGTAAATTGGTCTTTAATCGGTATGCATAATGTAAGTAATGCTTTGGCTTCAATTGCCGCTGCTAGACATGTAGGCGTGCCACCTGAGTATGCTATTGCAGCATTAGCCGAGTTTAAAGGTGTTAAGCGCCGCATGCAGCTACGTGGTGAGGTAAATGAGGTTAGCGTTTACGATGACTTCGCGCATCACCCAACAGCGATCAGCACGACCTTGTCAGGGTTGCGAAATAGCGTTGGTGAGCAAAAAATAATAGCTATATTGGAGCCACGTTCCAATACGATGCAAATGGGCGTGCACGATGCTAGCTTGGCAGGCTCGCTTGACCTAGCGGATGACATATTGCTTTTTCAGCCGTCTGGTATGGATTATTCCTTGCAGCCAATTCTGGATATGCATGGTGATAAAGCTGTGATCTTTAGTGAGGTCGATAGTATCGTTGCTTACGTTGCTGATGTAGCTCGTCCAACGGATCAGGTTCTGGTGATGAGTAACGGTGGTTTCGGTGGTATTCACGATAAAATTCTCGCCGCGCTTGAGGTAAATGCATGACGGGGTTGCCACCAAAAATTGTTACTTTGATCATGACCGGGGCCTCTGGTGCGCAGTATGGTTTAAGGTTGCTGGAAATGTTGGTCAAAAGTGGTGTGCAGATTAATCTGTTGATGTCACGCCCTGGTCAGCTGGTGATTAACATGGAAACTGAGCTCAAAGTGCCTTCAAGAGCAAAAGAGATTCAGGAGTACTTCACTGAGTTGTATGGTGCTGAAGCAGGTCAGATTCGGGCGTTCGAGCGAGAGCAGTGGATGTCGCCGGTAGCTAGCGGTAGTGGTGTTGCGGATGCTACAGTGGTTTGCCCTTGTACGACCGGCACATTGTCATCTATTGCGGTAGGTGCTAGTAAAACCTTGATCGAACGAGCAGCTGACGTTTGCTTAAAAGAGCGTAAAAAACTAATTTTGGTAGTGAGGGAAACGCCGTTTTCTGAGATTCATTTGGAAAATATGTTAAAGCTCTCGCGTATGGGTGCCGTTGTCATGCCTGCTAACCCCGGATTTTACTGGAAGCCGCAAGGGATTGATGAGTTGATTGATTTTATGGTGGCCAGAATATTGGAGCATCTCAATATCGAGCACAAACTAACCGCGCGCTGGGGTGATTAAGGGCTGTTTTCCTTGATATTCGATTCCCAAGTCCTTAATATTCCACCCTTAATTTAAAACACAAGGAGCCTGTCGTGGCTACTGTTGATATTACTGCAGATACTTTTGAAGAGACGATTGAAAAAAATGACATAGTCGTTGTCGATTTTTGGGCTGAGTGGTGTGGTCCTTGTAAGTCTTTTGCACCAATTTACGAAGAAGTATCAAACGATTATGATGATGTTGTTTTCGGTAAGATCGATACAGAAGCTGAGCAAGAGTTAGGTGCACACTTCCAGATCCGCTCTATTCCGACGTTAATGATCTTTCGTGAGCAGATTGTCTTATACTCTGAGGCTGGCATGCTAAATAACTCTCAGTTAAAAGAAGTGATTACTAAGGTTCAAGAGTTAGATATGGCAACGGTACATGCTGAAATTGCCAAGCAGGCTGAAGAATCAAAAGACGCATAAATGCTTCTGTGAATCGTATCAGTTGGGTGTAGTGCTGGGTGCTTGCGGAGGAAATGTTTGCACCAAAGGTGATATCTTCGAAGTAAGCACCCAGCGCGCAAGTTTGCTAAACAATATGCCGTCACAGTAAATTCGGTTTTAAGAGGGTATTTATTCTAATGAATCCAGACTTTTTAGATTTTGAGCAGCCTATTGCTAAGCTTCGTGAGCAAATTGAAGAGCTGCGCGGCGTAAGTGATAGTGATCAGGATATTAATCTTTCTGATGATGTGCTGCGTCTTGAAAAGAAAGCGGAATCATTGACTAAGTCGATCTTTTCAAAGCTTACTGCTAAGCAAGTGAGCCAGATTGCAAGGCACCCTAAGCGACCTTATACACTGGATATTATTGATAGCCTTTGCACGGATTTTCAAGAGCTGCACGGCGATAGAATGTATGCTGATGACTACGCTACGGTTGGTGGTATCGCTCGTTTTCAAGGTCGTCCGGTCATGATCATTGGCCATCAAAAAGGCCGCGATACAAAAGAAAATATTAAGCGAAATTTTGGCATGCCTCGACCGGAAGGTTATCGTAAAGCGCTGCGCTTGTTGCGCTTAGCTGAAAAATTCCATTTGCCTGTATTGACGTTTATAGATACTGCCGGGGCATACCCGGGTATTGGTGCTGAAGAGCGGGGTCAGAGTGAAGCTATCGCACGTAATCTTTTTGAAATGGCTAAGCTTAAGACGCCTATCATTGCTACGGTCGTTGGTGAAGGTGGTTCTGGTGGTGCACTGGCGATTGGTGTCGGAGATGTGGTCATGATGATGCAGTATGCAACCTATTCAGTAATTTCACCTGAGGGTTGTGCATCGATCCTTTGGAAGAGTGCTGATAAAGCAAGCGATGCTGCTGAGGCGATGGGAATTACCGCGCAGAAGCTTACTGAGCTTGGTTTGATTGATCGAATCGTCGAAGAGCCGCTAGGTGGTGCACATCGCAATTACCCTGAAGCTATTGAAAACCTCCGTGAAGCGATTGCGAGTAGTTTGCGTGAAGTGGGTGCGCTAAGTACTCAGCAGTTATTAGATCGACGTTATGACCGCCTGATGAGTTACGGTCAGTTTGAAGCATGATCTATTAGAAACAGTTGAGCCGCTGTTCTCTGTTCTGGAGCAGCAAAACTTTCTGATCGCTTATAGTGGCGGTCTGGATTCTCATGTCTTGCTGCATCTAATGAGTCGTATTCCTGATATTGCGGTACGAGCGGTGCATATTGATCATGGTTTGCAAGATGTGTCTCCTTGGTGGAGTCGCCACTGTCGTGATGTTTGTAGTGGCTTCGGTATTCCGCTCGAGCGAATCTCTCTAAATTTGGATGTGCCTCCCGGTCAAAGCATCGAGGCTTATGCGCGTAATAAGCGCTACACTGCTTTCTCAGAGCTGCTTGAGCCTGAAGAGGTGCTGCTGACAGCACATCATCAAAATGATCAGGCTGAAACCTTATTGATTCAGTTATTGCGTGGTGCTGGCGGTGCTGGCCTCGCGTCAATGCCAATGATCACCGGCTTCTCACAAGGGCAGCACTTTAGGCCTTTCCTAAATCTCTCTCGTGCTCAACTTGAAGCGTATGCGGATCACTATGATCTCAGCTTTGTTGAGGATACGAGTAATGCTGATATACGGTTTGATCGTAATTTTTTGCGGCATCAGGTTCTTCCCCAATTCATAGAGCGTTGGCCTGGTAGTGTAGCCACTTTGTCGCGAGCGGCGATGCTACAAGGTGAGACGCAGCGTTTACTCAATAGCTACGTGTCTCAGGATCTTGAGTCAATGTCAGGATCTGTTGACGGGACATTATCTGTAGTGTCAATATTAGAATGTCAGCCGGAACGACGTCGTGCACTAATACGTCATTGGATTTCCGATTCGGGTTTTCGCTACCCCGCTTCAAAAAAATTACAGCACATCATTTCGGATGTGTTTCACGCTGCAGAGGATGCTACTCCTTTGCTGAAATGGGAAGGCGCAGAAGTAAGGCGGTATCGGGATGATGTTTATATTATGCCGCCACTTTCAGTGCATGATATCTATCAGCACTTTGATTGGGATATAAAAGAAAATTTGCTGATAGAGTCCTTAGGGGTGAAGCTTGAGGGAAAATATCTGACGTCTTGGTCTGAGGTGTTGCACGGCACGGGTAAAAATCTATCAGTGAGCTTTCGGCAGGGCGGTGAAGTGATAAAGCCAGCTGGTAGTGATAAGGCGCTAACGCTTAAGCATATATTCCAACAGTTTTCGGTTCCACCTTGGATGCGTGGAAGAATTCCTCTTTTGTTTCTTGGGGAAGAGCTCATTGTTGTTTGGGGTGTTTGTCAGGTCGACCCAGGTACCACTACTGAAATTTCAGAAGATCCTCTTCATTAAGTTCTGATTTATCAATTTTTATGTAAGCCACACCTTCATCGATAGCAATGGCTACTTCCTTAATGCCTGTAACTTGATTAAGCGCTAGCGTTGTTAAGTGGCTGTTGTCGAGCATGCTTTGGTTTAGCTTTAATAGGCGGCTTTTGTAGAACTTTGGTGACGGTAGTGAGAGTGTAAGTGCTAGCCAAATAATTGCCCCCGCAGCACCAAATAAGAACACCCAGCTTGCATTGCCCTCTTGCAGTATCAAGCCGCCGGCAATTCCACCAATAAATATCCCCATAAATTGCGCGGTGCTAAACACTCCCATTGCCGTGCCTTTTATGTTGACCGCTGCGTATTTTGCAACAAGTGATGGCTGGATTGCTTCAAGAAAGTTGAAGCTGACAAAAAATGCCAAAAACCAAAACAATAACCCCCAATTCTGATTAATGCTAAATGCCATAAATAACTGTGCCAAAACTAATAGCAGTACCGTTCCAACTAGCATCTGTTTAATTTTCTGATACTTTTCTGCAATTATTATTAAAGGGACTGCTGCGACAAACGATAGGCCAAATACAGGTAGGTAAATTTTCCAATGATCTGCGCCTTCAAGGCCAATTTGATCCCGAAAAATCAACGGCAAAACCGTAAAGTTGGCTGTCATGATCATGTGCAATACAAAGACGCCGGCATTCATGCGAAGTAGTGAGGCGTTTTTAAGGGTTGGTAAAATGTAGTCACCTAGTACGCCTGCGTCACGGTGGTGGTAGAGTTTTTTGGGCTGTGGCACGACAAATACTACTAGTGCTATTCCTATTAGTGCTAACAGGGCTGTAATCCAAAAGATGCCCGATAAGCCGTACCATTCGTTGAGTAAGGGCCCGATCACCATTGCAACAGCAAACGCAATTCCAATGGTCATACCAATACCTGCCATTACTTTAGCGCGGTTATTTTCTTCGGTAAGGTCAGCGGCTAATGCCATAGTCGCCGCAGCGATGGCCCCCGTTCCCTGAATGGCCCTGCCAATAATAATGGTATAGATGCTGTCTGAGAGTGCTGCCACTACGCTACCGGCTGCAAACATCAGTAAGCCACCAATGATGATTTTCTTCCTTCCAAAGCGGTCAGACAGTAAGCCTAGCGGAATTTGGAAGGTCGCTTGAGTCAGTCCGTAGATGCCAATAGCAAGGCCAATCAGAAAGGGTGTGGCTTCCTCAAAGTGCGTCACATAAAGTGGCAGCACCGGCAATATCATGAATAAGCCCAGCATGCGCACAGCGTAAACTGCTGCCAGCGATAGGGCGGTACGTTTTTCAAGTTTATTCATGGATTACGGTAATCTAGGTTGTCATGAGTTCAGCAAGACGGCATATTACCAGATAATTTTTTGAAAGCAGAATATCTCATTGTGAAAACTATAAGTTTGCGCGGGGCTCGTACCCACAACCTGAAAAATATCGACATTGACCTTCCTCGTGACAAACTTATTGTTATAACGGGATTATCTGGTTCTGGAAAATCATCCTTAGCGTTTGATACGATATTTGCCGAAGGTCAGAGGCGCTATGTTGAATCTTTATCATCATATGCCCGTCAGTTTTTATCGATGATGGAAAAACCGGATCTTGATCATATCGAAGGCTTGTCTCCGGCTATTTCGATAGAGCAAAAAACTACTTCGCACAATCCGCGTTCTACCGTGGGTACCGTGACTGAAATTTATGATTATTTGAGATTGCTGTATGCGCGTGCCGGTGAACCGCGTTGTCCCACGCACAAGCAGGCACTTGAGGCTCAGACGGTTTCGCAGATGGTAGATGCGGTACTGGCATTAAAAGAAGGCAGTAAGTTAATGCTGCTTGCTCCGGTCGTGCGCAACCGTAAAGGTGAGTATGCCAAGCTGTTCGACGAGCTAAGGGCTCAGGGTTTTCTACGAGCTAGAATTAATGGTGAAGTTTACGAATTAGATCAAACGCCAACGCTTGAGCTTCGTAAAAAGCATACGATTGAAGTCGTAGTTGATCGTTTTAAGGTGCGTGAAGACTTAGCGCTGCGCTTATCTGAATCATTCGAAACTGCCTTGCGTATTGCGGACGGTCTAGCAAGTGTGGCATGGATGGATGATGAGGGTCACGAAGATCTGATGTTCTCAGCTAATTATGCCTGCCCGCATTGTGGTTATTCATTGCCGGAGTTAGAGCCAAGGCTGTTTTCCTTCAATAGCCCCAGTGGGGCGTGCCCAACTTGTGATGGTTTAGGTGTGCATCAGGCGTTTGATGAGTCACGCGTTGTTAGTAAGCCTGAATTGAGTTTGGCTAATGGTGCGGTGCGTGGCTGGGATCGACGCAACGCCTATTATTTTCACCTAATTGATTCGCTAGCTGCAGCTTACGACTTTGATGTCGATGTGCCTTATAAGGATTTGCCAGCGAATGTCCGCAAGGTGCTAATGCATGGTAGTGGGCGCAAGGCTATTGAGTTTCGCTATGTCGGTCAAAAAGGGCAGGTCTACCAAAAAACGCATCCCTTTGAAGGAATATTAAATAATCTGGATCGTCGCTATCGGGATACGGATTCCAATAGTGTGCGTGAAGAGCTGATGAAATATCTGTCGACGCGTTCCTGTCCGACCTGTGAAGGTGCGCGGCTCAACGAGGCAGCTAGAAACGTTTTTATCGATGATAAGGATTTATCGATAATCACGGAATGGGCAATCGGCGATACGTTAAAGTTTTTTGAGGAGATTGATCTTCCCGGAAAGCAGGGTCAGATAGCCGAAAAAATCTTGCGTGAAATTAAGCTGAGATTAGAGTTTCTGGTTAATGTTGGATTGGACTATTTATCGCTGAGTCGTAATGCCGATAGTTTGTCTGGCGGTGAGTCGCAGCGTATTCGTCTAGCGTCGCAAATTGGTGCGGGCTTAGTGGGCGTTATGTACGTGTTGGATGAGCCATCGATTGGTTTGCACCAGCGTGATAATGAGCGTCTGCTCAAAACCTTAATTCACCTCAGAGATCTGGGTAATACCGTTATCGTAGTTGAGCATGATGAAGATGCGATTCGTCTAGCAGATTATGTGGTTGATATTGGGCCGGGTGCTGGTGCACATGGCGGTATGATTATTGCCGAAGGTACCACAGAGGAGGTGATGGCGGTTAAAGAGTCCTGTACCGGTCAGTTCTTGTCTGGTGAGCGTGAGATTGCTGTCCCTAAAAAACGTGTGCCTGTCGATAAAACTAAAATGTTACGTTTGATTGGCGCGACGGGTAATAATCTGAAAAATGTTACTGCCGAAATCCCAGTGGGTCTAATGACTTGTATTTCTGGTGTTTCCGGATCAGGTAAGTCCACTTTGATCAACGCTACGCTCTACCCTAATATTGCGATTCACCTGCACGGCTCCAATGTAACTGCCGCTCCCGTCGAGTCGATTGAGGGTTTGGATCAGCTAGACAAGGTAGTTGATATTAATCAGAGCCCTATCGGGCGTACGCCGCGTTCTAATCCTGCAACCTATACGGGTGTGTTTACTCCGCTTAGAGAGCTGTTTGCGTCGACGCAGGAAGCACGTTCGCGTGGCTATAAGCCTGGACGTTTTAGTTTTAACGTCAAGGGTGGCCGTTGCGAGGCTTGTAGTGGCGACGGTGTGATCAAAGTTGAAATGCATTTCTTACCAGATGTGTATGTGCCGTGTGATGTTTGTAACAGCATGCGCTACAACCGCGAAACCTTAGATATTCGTTACAAAGGTAAAAATATTTACGAAGTGCTGGCGATGACGGTTGAGGAAGCTGTCGAGTTCTTTAGTGCGATTCCTGGGATTTACAATAAGTTAGCGACGCTGATGGATGTTGGATTGTCTTACATAACACTAGGGCAGAACGCGACAACCATTTCTGGTGGTGAGGCGCAGCGTGTTAAGTTGGCCAAGGAGTTGTCAAAGCGTGGAACGGGTAAGACAATTTATATCTTAGACGAGCCGACAACAGGATTGCATTTTCATGATGTAGATGTGCTGTTAAAGGTGCTGCATCGTTTGCGCGATGAAGGTAATACAGTTGTGATTATTGAGCATAACCTAGATGTGATTAAAACGGCGGATTGGGTAATTGATCTCGGTCCTGAGGGTGGTAATCGTGGTGGTGAAATAGTTGCCGTTGGTACGCCAGAGCAGGTGGTTAAGGTTAAGGGTTCGTATACCGGGAAGTACCTAAAGCCATTGCTGGAAAGAAGACAATAAGACAGTGCTGATGAGGCGAGGGCTTTCCAAAGTAGTGGCTTACATTAATATTCGTACAATCACTAAAAAATATGTATTAAAAGGTTGACAGATATAAGGGTCTAATTCAAAATGCGCCGCTCATTTGGAGGGATTCCCGAGCGGCCAAAGGGGGCAGACTGTAAATCTGTTGCGAAAGCTTCGAAGGTTCGAATCCTTCTCCCTCCACCAAATTAGCTTGAGCAGGTGTGCAGTAGAATGCAGATCTGTTTTCGCATTTGAGAGCTTCGGCGTCTCAAGTATCAAGTTAAAGCGGATGTAGTTTAATGGTAGAACTTCAGCCTTCCAAGCTGACTACGTGGGTTCGATTCCCATCATCCGCTCCACTTGTTTTGGAAATGGCTGAGTTAGGAAGTATTTAGGCCCATATAGCTCAGTTCGGTAGAGCGCATCCTTGGTAAGGATGAGGTCACCGGTTCAAATCCGGTTATGGGCTCCAAAATGATTGTTAGAAACTTATTTAATCTCTACTACTAAGGTGTTGCGAGATGTCTAAAGAAACTTTTGTACGTAATAAGCCGCACGTTAACGTCGGCACAATTGGCCATGTTGATCATGGTAAAACTACGCTGACAGCAGCACTGACTAAGGTCATGGCAGAGAAGATGGGTGGCGCGGTTAAAGCATTCGATGAAATCGATAATGCTCCGGAAGAAAAAGCACGTGGTATAACGATCTCTACGTCACACGTGGAATATGAGTCAGATACTCGTCACTATGCACACGTTGACTGCCCGGGTCACGCGGACTACGTAAAGAATATGATTACTGGTGCGGCGCAGATGGATGGCGCGATTCTAGTCTGTGGCGCAACAGACGGTCCGATGCCTCAGACGCGGGAGCACATCTTGCTTTCACGCCAGGTTGGTGTTCCTTATGTTGTTGTGTTCCTGAACAAGGCAGACCTTCTTGCAGAAGACTGTGGTGGTTTCGGAACTGAAGAATACAACGAGATGATCGAGCTAGTTGAAATGGAGCTTCGTGATCTTCTAGATACTTATGAGTTCCCTGGTGACGATACGCCAATCATCGTTGGTTCAGCGCTAATGGGCCTTGAAGGTAAAGACGATGATGAGCTGGGTACTACTGCAATCGCTAAGTTGGTTGAAGCGCTAGATACTCATATTCCAGAGCCAGAGCGTGCAGTTGAAGGTCACTTCCTAATGCCGGTTGAGGACGTGTTCTCAATCTCAGGTCGTGGAACTGTTGTAACTGGTCGTATCGAGCGTGGCGTGGTTAACGTTGGCGACGAGCTTGAGATCGTCGGTATTAAAGAGACACAAAAATCTACCTGTACGGGTGTTGAAATGTTCCGTAAGCTTCTTGATCGTGGAGAAGCTGGCGATAACGTTGGTGTACTGCTTCGTGGTACTAAGCGTGAAGATGTTGAGCGTGGTCAAGTATTATGTGCGAAGGGTTCAATTACCCCGCATACAAAGTTCGAAGCAGAAATTTATGTTCTGTCAAAAGATGAGGGTGGTCGTCATACGCCATTCTTTTCTAACTACCGTCCACAGTTTTACTTCCGTACGACTGACGTGACTGGTGCTTGTGAGTTGCCAGAAGGTGTTGAGATGGTTATGCCTGGAGATAACATCAAAATGACTGTTACTCTAATTAATCCAATTGCGATGGATGAGGGGTTGCGCTTTGCGATTCGTGAGGGTGGTCGTACTGTAGGTGCGGGTGTTGTAGCAAAGGTTGTTGAGTAATAGCGGCTTTCTGTTATAGTCACGTCCCATTTGTAAGAGGCGAGGGTTTGTAGTGGTTACTTACCCTCGTTTTGTTGTTTCAGCTAATTTTCCATAAATTAGGCCAGTAGCTCAATTGGCAGAGCGACGGTCTCCAAAACCGTAGGTTGGGGGTTCGATTCCCTCCTGGCCTGCCATCTGAAACACAATGTATTAATTGAACAGGTAAGATTCATGGCAACAAGTGTTGAGCCTAAGAGCTCTATGATCGATATCGTCAAGCTGCTAATTGCATTGGCATTGTTGATTGCTTCAATCTTTGTTTTTTACCAGTTTGAAGACTCTGTTTTATATGGTGTGCTCGGCTTGTTAGCTGTAGCGGGTGTGGGTGTTGCAATAGCGGCCACAACCACTCAGGGTAAGAGTTTGCTTTCATTTATGGGAGCAGCAAGGACGGAAGTTCGTAAGATCGTCTGGCCGTCACGTCAAGAAACCATGCAGACGACTCTGATGGTTTTCATTATCGTAGTTATTTTGTCGATTTTTCTTTGGTTCGTGGATATGTTACTAGGTTGGGGCATTAAAGAGCTTCTGGCCAGAGGTTAACGAAATGGCAATGCGATGGTATGTAGTTCACGCTTATTCAAATTTTGAAGCACGTGTCAAAGAGTCTATTCAAGAGCGTATAGAGCGTCTTGATTTGCAAGATTTGTTCGGTCAGATATTGGTTCCGACTGAAGATGTTGTAGAGATGCGTGATGGACAAAAGCGCAAAAGTACTCGCAAATTTTTCCCAGGTTATGTTTTGGTTGAGATGGAAATGAATGATGATTCATGGCATCTGATTAAGGACACCCCCAAAGTTTTAGGTTTTATCGGTGGTACTAGCGATAAGCCAGCAGCAATAACTCAAAAAGAAGCGGATGCGATTATGAATCGTATAGAGCAGGGGGTTGACGCTCCTCGGCCTAAAGTCCTTTTCGAAGTTGGTGAAGTTGTACGTGTTAAAGACGGTCCATTTAATGACTTTAATGGCGTTGTCGAAGAAGCTAATTACGAGAAAAGTAAGTTATTGGTTTCTGTGCAAATATTTGGACGTTCAACGCCTGTTGAGCTCGAATTCTTTCAGGTCGAAAAGATCTGATTCTAATCATCTACTGGGGAGTCGAAAGACGTAAGCACCCACTGGAGAAGTAATGGCTAAGAAAGTACAAGCATATATCAAGCTGCAGGTTCCTGCGGGTCAGGCAAATCCAAGTCCACCAGTTGGTCCGGCTTTGGGTCAGCATGGTGTGCAAATCATGGAGTTCTGTAAGGCGTTTAATGCTGCAACACAAAGTGTTGAGTCAGGCATGCCTATTCCTGTTGTAATTACTGTATACAGTGACCGCAGCTTTACCTTTATCACTAAAACACCGCCAGCGGCTGTTTTGATTCTTAAGGCGCTAGGCCTTAAGAGTGGTAGCGCGACGCCGAATAGTAAGAAAGTTGGCAAGATGACTCGTGAGCAGGTTGAAGAGATCGTGAAAGTTAAAGATCCTGATCTTACAGCGGCTGATATGGAAGCTGCGGTTCGTACAATTGCTGGTACTGCTCGCAGTATGGGCGTTGACGTGGAGGGTGTGTAAATGGCTAAGCTAACTAAGCGTCAAAAGTTGATCGCAGAAAAAGTTGATGTAGACAAGATTTACGGCATTACTGAAGGTTTCGATCTTATTAAAGATCTACCATTAGTAAGGTTCACTGAGAGCGTTGATGTCAGTGTTAATTTAGGTGTTGATCCTCGTAAAACCGATCAGGTTGTTCGTGGTGCAACTGTATTGCCAAACGGAACAGGTAAAACTGTTCGTGTTGCAGTGTTCACTCAGGGTGACAATGTTCAGGCTGCTAAAGATGCGGGCGCAGACATTGTAGGGTTTGAAGATCTTGCTGATGAAGTTAAAAAAGGCAATATGGATTTCGATGTGGTTATCGCTAGTCCAGATGCTATGCGTATTGTTGGTCAGTTAGGTCAGATTTTAGGTCCACGCGGTCTGATGCCTAATCCTAAAGTTGGAACAGTTACGCCTAACGTTGCTGAAGCGGTTAAAAATGCTAAGTCTGGTCAGGTGCGTTACCGTACAGATCGTGCTGGAATCATTCACTGCCGCATTGGTAGCGTAGAGTTCGATTCTGCAAAGCTCGAAGAGAACCTTGAAGCATTGTTGGTTGCCTTGAGTAAGGGTAAGCCTGCAAGTGCGAAAGGAACTTTCTTAAAGAAAGTCTCTGTTTCTACTACGATGGGTCCTGGTGTGGTTGTTGATCACAGTACGATCAAGGTTTAATGTAAAAGAATTCAAGCACTATTTCTAATTGATTTAGTGCTTAGATGCCCTCCGAGGTTGCCGGCAACGGCTTCCTCTGAGTGTGAGATGTACTTTTTAGTATGTCGTCAAAGACCGTAGGTGTCACAGGATGTGGCTTAAAAGCTCGATATATGCCTGCGCAGATGACGTAAGCCAAGTCAGAAATGGTTTGGGGCACGTCACTATAATCATCTTGATGGTTGAGATGTTTGTTTACCGGTGGTTTGTGCACCGAATTAGAGAGGTAGATGCTGTGGCATTAACTTTGGAAGACAAGAAGAAGATTGTCTCTGAGGTCGCTGCGGTGGCTGCAGAAGCTCATTCTGCGATAGCTGCTGAGTATCGCGGCTTAACCGTAGGGGATATGACAGAGATGCGTGTGAAAGCACGTGAGTCTGGAGTTTATCTGCGTGTTGTTAAGAATAACCTAGCCAAGTTGGCTGTTGCTGATACAGATTTTGCTTGTATGGCTGACAGTTTCTCTGGCCCATTGGTATTGGCGTTTTCTCAGGAAGATCCAGGTTCTGCTGCACGTTTGGTTGAAGCTTTTGCAAAAGATAACGACAAGTTGATTGTTAAGTCTTTGGCTGTAGGTGGGGAGTTATATCCTGCATCTGAGTTGAAGCGTTTGTCCAAGTTGCCGACTCACAAAGAAGCGCTAGCGATATTGGCTGGTACTTTGAGAGCGCCGTTGGATAAGCTGGCACGTACTATGAACGAAGTGCCTGGAAAGCTTGTGCGTACTGTTGCTGCTGTTCGCGATCAGAAAGAAGAGACTGCTGCTTAATTGCAGTGAGTTTTTTATTTTACTTTATTTATACTGACTTAAAAGTTTTAGGAGAAATATAATGGCTGTTTCTAAAGAAGACATCCTGGAAGGCATTGCTAACTTAAGTGTGATGGAGGTCGTTGATCTGATCTCTGCAATGGAAGAGAAATTTGGCGTATCAGCTGCTGCCGCAGTTTCTGCTGCACCTGCTGCTGGTGGCGCTGACGCTGGTGGCGCTGCTGCTTCTGACCAGACTGAGTTTGATGTTGTTATGACTAGCTTCGGCGATAACAAGATCGGCGTAATCAAAGCAGTTCGTGCATTGACTGGTCTTGGCTTGAAAGAAGCGAAGGCAATGGTTGAAGGTGTACCTGCTACTGTTAAAGAAGCGGCTGCTAAAGGCGACGCTGAAGACGCTCTAAAGCAACTAACAGAAGCTGGTGCAGCTGCTGAGTTGAAGTAATTGTAAGACCCTGAAAGTAGTTTTTCTGCTTTCAAAAACGATGGGCTGGTAGCTAAAATAGCTGCCGGCCTTTTGTCGCTTTAAAAGTGCTCCCGCCCGTTACTAGATGAGGAAACACGATGGCTTTGACCTTCTCTGAGAAGAAACGCATCCGTAAGGATTTTGGTAAACGTCCACAAGTAATGGACATTCCATCCCTTCTCGCGATTCAATTAAGCTCGTTTAGACAGTATTTACAGCCCGACACGAAACCTGAGGATCGAAGAGATATCGGTCTACATGGTGCGTTTAGCTCGGTGTTCCCAATCAATAGCTATTCTGGGTTCGTACACCTAGAGTATGTTGATTATCGTCTGAGCGAAACTGTATTTGACGTTCGCGAATGTCAGTTGCGTGGATTGACCTATGCTGCGTCGCTACGTGTTTTATTGCGTTTGGTGATTTACGATAAGGAAGCACCGAAAAATACCCGTGTTGTAAAAGACATAAAAGAACAAGAAGTTTATCTTGGCGAAATGCCACTGATGACTGAGAAGGGTACCTTTGTAATCAATGGTACTGAGCGCGTAATCGTGTCTCAGTTGCACCGATCACCTGGTGTGTTCTTTGATCACGATAAAGGCAAGACGAATACCTCTGGTAAGTTGTTGCATAACGCTCGCGTTATCCCTTATCGCGGTTCATGGTTGGACTTTGAGTTTGACCCCAAAGATTCTGTGTTTGTCCGTATTGATCGTCGTCGTAAATTACCTGCCACTGTGTTGTTACGCGCATTAGGTATGGAAACAGAAGAGATCTTAGGGTTCTTCTTTGATAATATTGCTGTTAATTTGGCCAAGACTAAGATCAGTATTGCTTTGGATCCACAGCGTTTGCGTGGCGACTTGGCTACCTTTGATATCGAAGTTAAGGGTGAAACAATCGTTGAAAAAGGCCGCCGTGTGACGGCTAAGCATATTCGACTTTTGGAGAAGTCAGGTGTTAAGACGCTTGAAGTGCCAGATGAGTATATGGTGGGTAAGGTTATTGCTCACAATATCATTGATAAGTCGACAGGTGAGTTGATTGTTGCAGCGAATGCTGAAATCACTGAGGCAGTCATTGAGACGCTACGTGACAATGATGTTAAGAAGTTCGAAATTATTTACACGAATGAACTGGATTGTGGTGCGTTCATATCTAACACGCTAAATGTTGATCAGACGCAGTCACAGTTGGAAGCGCAGGTGGAAATCTATCGCATGATGCGTCCGGGTGAGCCGCCGACCAAAGAGTCTGCTGAAAACTTATTCCATAACTTGTTCTTCACTGAAGATCGATATGACCTTTCTGATGTAGGACGGATGAAGTTTAATCGCCGCCTGGAGTACACGGACGAGAAAGGTCCATCAATCTTATTTGATATGGGTTACCTTAGCTCGCGCAATGATGCGATGTCTAAAAGCTTGATCGAGCGCTTTGGTTCTCAGTATGAGAAGCTCAAAGCAGACGGTAAGGCTGACTCTGATATCGTTAACGTACTGAAATGTCTTATCGATATTCGTAACGGTCACGGCGTAATTGATGATATCGATCACCTCGGTAATCGACGCGTTAGAAGCGTTGGTGAGATGGCTGAAAACGCTTTCCGCATCGGTTTGGTTCGTGTTGAACGTGCGGTTAAAGAGCGTCTAACGGTTGCAGAAAGCGAAGGTTTGATGCCTCAGGACATGGTTAACGCCAAGCCTGTGTCTGCTGCGGTTAAAGAATTCTTTGGATCAAGTCAGTTATCTCAGTTCATGGATCAAAATAATCCATTGTCTGAAGTCACACACAAACGTCGTATCTCGGCTCTTGGGCCTGGTGGTTTGACGCGTGAACGTGCTGGTTTTGAGGTTCGTGACGTACATCCAACTCACTACGGTCGTGTGTGTCCTATCGAAACGCCTGAGGGGCCAAACATTGGTTTGATCAACTCATTGGCTGTATTCGCTAAGACTAACGACTATGGTTTCCTTGAGACGCCTTACCGTAAGGTTGCTAATGGTATTGCCACGGCAGATATTAGTTATTTGTCTGCGATTGAAGAGTCACGTTTTGTTATCGCGCAGGCAAATGCTGAGCTAGACGAGAAGGGTGCTTTTGTTAAAGACCTTATCTCTACTCGTTATCAGAACGAGTTTACATTGTCAGCTGCTGCTGATGTTGAGTACATGGATGTCTCGCCGAAGCAGATAGTATCGGTTGCGGCATCACTCATCCCGTTTCTTGAGCATGATGATGCCAATCGTGCATTGATGGGTTCAAACATGCAGCGTCAGGCTGTACCTTGTCTGCGTGCTGAAACTCCGGTTTCAGGAACAGGTATGGAGCGTGTAGTTGCGGTTGATTCTGGTTCTACTGTAAACGCTAGTCGTGGTGGTGTGGTTGATGGTGTTGATGCAGCGCGCATTGTTGTCCGTGTAAACGATGACGAAGCCGCCGGTGGTGGTGTCGATATATACAACCTGATTAAGTACACGCGTTCTAATCAAAACACCTGCTTGAATCAGCGCCCGATCGTAAAGATTGGTGACGTTGTTGCTCGCGGTGATGTTTTGGCTGACGGTTCTTCTACTGATTTGGGTGAGCTTGCCCTTGGTCAGAACATGAAGATCGCGTTCATGCCATGGAACGGTTACAACTATGAAGACTCTATTCTTATATCAGAGCGTGTCGTTATAGAAGATCGTTTCACATCGATTCATATCGAAGAAATCACTTGTTTAGCACGTGACACGAAGCTTGGGCCTGAAGAAATCACAGCGGATATTCCAAACGTAAGTGAAAGTTTGCTTTCGAAATTGGATGAGTCTGGAATCGTTCATGTCGGTGCTGAAGTTAAGCCGGGTGATATTCTGGTGGGTAAGGTTACACCAAAAGGTGAGACCCAGCTTACGCCGGAGGAAAAACTCCTGCGTGCAATCTTTGGTGAGAAAGCGTCAGACGTTAAGGATACATCTTCGCGTGTAACTTCAAGCATGTTTGGTACGGTAATCGATGTTCGCGTGTTTACACGTGATGGTGTCGAGAAGGACGAGCGTGCTAAATCGATCAATGAGACTGAGCTAGCTAAAGTCCGTAACGACCTGCGTGATGAGCTTCGCGTATTTGAAGAAGATTTGTTTGATCGTGTTGCTAAGTTGGTGCTGAATAAAGTGGCTGATGGCGGAACGGGTGATATCAAAGCGGGTGGCAAGGTTACTCGTAATTACCTAGACGAGATCGAGCGTAAAGATTGGTTTGCATTGCGTATGCGCAATGAAGACGTCAATGAGCAGCTTGAGACAATGCATCAGCTGTTGCTTGAGCAGAAGAAATTCTACGAAGATCGTCTGCAAAAGCAAAAAGAGAAGCTGACTGCTGGTGATGATTTAGCGCCTGGTGTGTTGAAGATGATTAAAGTATACGTTGCAGTTAAGCGTCGTATGCAGCCAGGTGACAAGATGGCCGGTCGTCACGGTAATAAAGGTGTGGTTTCACGCATTGTTCCGGTTGAGGATATGCCATATACGGCTAAAGGCGAGCCAATCGATATCGTACTTAACCCATTGGGTGTACCGTCTCGAATGAATGTTGGTCAGATATTAGAGACGCATCTGGGTTGGGCGGCAAAAGGTCTCGGCGAGAAAATCGGTCGTATGGTCGATGCAAAAGCGCAGATTGATGACCTTCGCTCATTCCTGAGTGAGATCTATGAAACGGGTGGTAATCCGAATCAAGGTGCTGGCGATATCGCGGAAATGAACGATGAAGAGGTGCTAGAAATGGCAAACAATCTTCGTCGCGGCGTGCCAATGGCAACTCAGGTATTTGATGGAGCTGCTGAGAAAGAGATTCATGCCATGTTGAGATTGGCGGATCTTCCTGAGTCAGGTCAAATCCAGTTGTATGACGGTCGTAGTGGTAATGCGTTTGAGCGTGAAGTAACCGTAGGTTACATGCATATGCTGAAATTGAATCACTTGGTTGATGACAAGATGCACGCTCGTTCTACTGGTCCGTACAGCCTGGTTACGCAGCAACCATTGGGTGGTAAAGCCATGTTTGGTGGTCAGCGCTTCGGAGAGATGGAAGTGTGGGCATTGGAAGCTTATGGTGCTGCTTATACCTTGCAGGAAATGCTGACGGTTAAGTCGGATGATGTTCAGGGTCGAAATCGTATGTATAAAAACATCGTTGACGGCAATTTGAGTATGGAACCGGGAATGCCAGAATCCTTCAATGTATTGATGAAGGAAATTCGCTCGCTGGGTATTCATATCGAGCTTGAGAGTGACTAGAGAGCAACTCAACGTTTACGGCAAATCGATCTCCTGATCGATTTGCCGATGAAGTAGTTGTTGTAGCACAGTGTAGTAGCAGAATTTAAGGCGATTAATATGAAAGATCTATTAAATATCTTTAAGCAGCAGACAGAGGCAGAGGAATTCGACAAGATTCGAATTGGACTGGCTTCTCCGCAAATTATCCGCTCTTGGTCGTATGGTGAAGTAAAAAAACCAGAAACAATTAACTATCGTACGTTTAAGCCTGAGCGTGATGGTCTGTTCTGTGCCAAAATTTTTGGCCCGGTTAAAGACTATGAGTGTTTGTGTGGTAAGTACAAGCGTCTAAAGCATCGTGGTGTGGTTTGTGAGAAATGTGGTGTTGAGGTAACGCAAACTAAAGTGCGTCGTGATCGCATGGGTCATATCGATCTAGCGTGTCCAGTTGCGCATATCTGGTTCTTGAAATCATTGCCTTCACGTATCGGTCTTTTCTTAGATATGACACTACGTGACATTGAGCGTGTGTTGTACTTTGAAGCATTTGTTGTTATTGACCCGGGTATGACGACTCTGGAAAAAAGCTCGTTACTAAGTGATGAAGCTTATCTGGAAGCGGTTGAAGAATTTGGTGAAGAGTTTGAAGCAGGAATGGGTGCAGAGGCAGTATTGTCTATGTTACGTTCTGTCGTGCTTGAAGATGAAGTCACAAAGTTGATCGAAGAAGCTAAAGGGACTAACTCAGAGACCAAGTTGAAGCGTATTGGTAAGCGTTTGAAGTTGATGGAAGCGTTTATCGAATCAAATAATAAGCCGGAGTGGATGATTCTTACGATCCTTCCAGTGCTTCCGCCAGATCTTCGTCCATTAGTGCCACTAGATGGTGGTCGTTTTGCTACGTCTGATCTGAATGACTTGTACCGTCGTGTAATTAACCGTAACAACCGCCTACGTCGTCTGTTAGATCTTAATGCTCCAGATATTATCGTACGTAATGAAAAGCGTATGTTGCAAGAATCTGTTGATGCGTTGCTAGATAACGGTCGTCGTGGTCGTGCCATTACGGGATCAAACCGTCGTCCTCTGAAGTCTTTGGCTGACATGATCAAAGGTAAGCAAGGTCGTTTCCGTCAGAACTTGCTAGGTAAGCGCGTTGACTACTCGGGTCGTTCGGTAATCGTGGTTGGTCCGACTTTGCGTCTGCATCAGTGTGGTCTACCTAAGAAAATGGCACTTGAGCTATTCAAGCCGTTCATCTTTGGCAAGCTTCAGCGTCTTGGTTTGGCAACAACAGTAAAAGCGGCTAAGAAATTAGTTGAGCGTGAAACTTCAGAAGTTTGGGATATTCTAGCGGACATTATCCGCGAGCATCCTGTCATGCTTAACCGTGCACCGACACTTCACCGTTTGGGTATTCAGGCATTTGAGCCGGTACTGATTGAAGGTAAAGCGATTCAGTTGCACCCATTGGTATGTACAGCATTCAACGCTGACTTTGACGGCGACCAGATGGCAGTACACGTGCCGCTGTCTCTCGAAGCGCAGATGGAATGTCGTGTTTTGATGATGGCAACCAATAACGTGTTGTCGCCAGCTAACGGTGAGCCGATCATTGTACCTTCTCAGGATATTGTTCTTGGTTTGTACTACATGAGTCGGGAGAATGTTAACGCAAAAGGTGAGGGCATGACTCTGGCCTCTACTAATGAGGCATTAAGAGCTTACGAGACAGGTGCTGCTTCGCTGCATGCTAAAGTCAAGGTAAGAATCAACGATACTTCCATGAGTAAAGAGGGAGAGGTCGTTCGCGAAACGCGTCTGATTGATACGACTGTGGGTCGTGCGATTCTTAGTTCTATATTGCCTGATGGTATGCCGTTTGATTTGCTAAATCGTGTTTTGAAGAAAAAGTCTATTTCGAACCTGATTAACGAAGCTTATCGTTCGGTTGGTTTGAAAGAGACCGTTATTTTTGCTGATCAGTTGATGTACACGGGTTACCGTTACGCGACAATCGCAGGTATGTCTATCTGTGCTAACGATATGGCAATTCCTGATGAGAAGGCAACTATCCTTGCAACTGCTGAAGAAGATGTAAGAGAGATTCAAGATCAATATTCATCAGGACTAGTAACGCAGGGTGAGCGCTACAACAAAGTTGTTGATATATGGGCTCGTACCAACGACAAAGTTGCTACAGCCATGATGGATGGTCTTGGAAAAGAAACAGTCACCAACGCTAAAGGCGAGCAGGAAGAGCAGGATTCATTTAACGCTGTCTATATGATGGCTGACTCTGGAGCTCGTGGTTCTGCAGCGCAGATCAGACAGCTTGCTGGTATGCGTGGTTTGATGGCTAAGCCGGATGGCTCGATCATCGAAACACCAATCACCTCTAACTTCCGTGAAGGTCTAAACGTACTACAGTACTTTATCTCTACTCACGGTGCTCGTAAGGGTCTAGCGGATACGGCACTTAAAACGGCTAACTCAGGTTACCTGACACGTCGTTTGGTTGACGTTTCTCAGGATATGGTTGTTACTAGTGTTGATTGTGGTACTTCGGGTGGTTTGACCATGAAGCCGATCATCGATGGTGGTGACGTGGTTGAGCCATTGAGTGAGCGAGTGCTTGGTCGTGTAACAGCTATTGATGTTGTTAATGGTAAAGATGAGGTGGTTATTCCTGCGAACACTCTGATGGGTGAAGAGTGGACTAGTCAGCTCGAAGACTTGGGTGTTGACGAAGTTATCGTTCGCTCCGCAATTACCTGTGAAGCAGATCACGGTGTGTGTGCCCATTGTTATGGTCGTGACCTAGGTCGTGGACACCTGGTTAATCAGGGTGAAGCGGTCGGTGTTGTAGCTGCTCAGTCAATCGGTGAGCCGGGTACACAGCTTACTATGCGTACCTTCCACATCGGTGGTGCTGCCAGTCGTTCTGCTGCTGATAGTAATATCATGGTTAAGACGCCGGGTAAGATTCGTTTGACTAACGTAAAGACCGTTGTCAATAAGGATAATAACCTGGTTGCTGTTTCACGTTCTGGTGAGTTAAGTGTTGAAGATGAACACGGTCGTGAGCGTGAACGTTATAAGGTTATCTATGGTGCGGTTATTACTGTTGCTGAGGGTGATGAGGTCACACGTGGACAGATTGTTGCTAACTGGGATCCACATACATACCCAATCGTATCGGAAGTAACCGGTAAGTTGGACTTCGTTGATTTCCTAGATGGTGCAACCATCAATACGCAGATCGACGAAATGACGGGTTTGAGTTCTACTGTTGTTACTGATCCGGCAAGTCGTGGTGCGGGTGCGAAAGATCTTAACCCAATGCTGCGTTTGATTGATGAGAATGGCGACAGCATGTTCTTTGATAATTCACGTATACCAGTACAGTATCCAATGGCTAGTGGTGCAATCATTGGTTTGTCCAATGGTGACATGGTGCAAGTTGGTGATGTAATTGCTCGTTTGCCTCAGGAGTCTTCAAAGACTCGGGATATCACGGGTGGTTTGCCACGTGTTGCTGACTTGTTCGAGGCTCGTAAGCCAAAGAATGCAGCGATCCTTGCTGAGATCTCAGGAACCGTATCTTGGGGTAAAGAAACTAAAGGTAAAAAGCGTCTTGTATTGACGGCCGATGATGGCGAAGGCTATGAGGTTCTGATTCCTAAGTGGCGTAACCTAGATGTCTTTGAAGGTGCTAAAGTAGAAAAGGGTGAGATGATTGCCGGTGGTGAGCCTAGTTCGCACGATATCTTGCGTTTGCTTGGCCCAGCACGTTTGGCTGAGTACCTAGTTAAGGAAATTCAAGAGGTTTACCGCCTTCAGGGTGTAAAGATCAATGACAAGCATATCGAGATTATCTCGCGTCAAATGATGCGTAAGGTGTTGATTACTCAGTCAGGTGATAGTCCATACCTCAAAGGGGAGCAGCTAGATTACCGTACAGTGAAAGAAACGAATGATACCGGCGAAGCTGAAGGTAAGTTGCCAGCGATATTTGATCGTTTGCTGCTAGGTATTACTAAGGCTTCATTGGTAACTGATTCGTTTATCTCAGCGGCATCGTTCCAGGAGACAACGCGTGTATTGACTGAGGCGGCTGTAAAAGGTGCAGCCGATGACTTACGCGGTCTGAAAGAGAACGTTATTGTAGGTCGTTTGATTCCTGCTGGAACAGGTTTAAGTCACCACATTCAGCGTAAGAAGGACAGAGAGGGCGGTTTTGGTAGTAAAGGCCCAATTGGTTTGGGGTCGATGCCTGCACCAGTGTTTGAGGTGGAAGCTGCAGTACCAGTGGAGCCTATTGAAATCGATGTCACGCCTATCGAGATTGAAGTTGGCGAGAGTTAATAGTTTATAGATTTATTCATTTGTGGCGCGTGTGAGTTAAAAACTTCATTATTCTATGCGGCAAGCTTGACACCGTTAAGCGGTAAGCATAGAATTTCGCGCCTTCAATAGGCTTGTGAAAAGTCTGTTGTGTTTGTGGGGCTTTGTTATTGACCAAAGTTCCTTTAGATATTAGGAGAGTTCTGTTCAATGGCAACGATTAACCAGTTGGTTCGCAAGCCACGTACACGTAAACCCGAAAAGAGTAATGTTCCTGCATTGGAAGCATGTCCTCAAAAGCGCGGCGTATGTACTCGTGTTTATACTACAACTCCAAAAAAGCCTAACTCAGCACTGCGTAAAGTTGCACGTGTTCGTTTGACGAATGGTTTTGAAGTAAGTAGCTACATCGGTGGTGAAGGCCACAACCTACAGGAGCACTCAGTCGTACTGATTCGTGGTGGTCGTGTTAAAGATTTACCTGGTGTTCGCTATCACGTAGTACGTGGAAGCTTGGATACACAGGGTGTTCAAAGTCGTAAGCAAGGCCGTTCTAAGTACGGCGCGAAACGTCCAAAAAGTTAATCGATAAAATTTCTTAAGCGAGAATAATAGTAATGCCTAGAAGAAGAGAAGTCCCCAAACGGATCATTTTGCCAGACCCTAAGTTCAAAAGTGAACTGTTGGCGAAATTCGTTAATACCATTATGAAAGATGGTAAGAAGTCGATTGCTGAGAGTGTTGTATATGGTGCGCTTGATGCCATTGCTACCAAGCGTAATGAAGAAGCTGGTGTAGAAGTCCTTGAGATTGCACTAGAAAATGTACGCCCTTCGGTTGAGGTTAAGTCTCGCCGTGTTGGTGGTGCTACATACCAAGTTCCTGTTGAAGTTCGTTCATCTCGCCAAAATGCTTTAGGCATGCGTTGGTTAGTTGAAGCTGCGCGCAAGCGTGGTGAAAAATCAATGGCTCTAAAATTAGCGGGTGAGCTAATGGATGCTTCAGAGAAGCGTGGTACTGCTGTCAAGAAGCGTGAAGATACGCATCGTATGGCTGAAGCGAACAAAGCATTCGCGCATTTCCGCTGGTAAGCTGCTGTATCAAGCAATTGGATCACCAAAGGAAATAAAGTCTTGTCTAGAGCAACTCCCATCGAGCGTTACCGCAATGTCGGAATAATGGCGCACATTGATGCAGGTAAAACAACGACGACTGAGCGCGTTTTGTTTTACACCGGAGTTTCTCACAGAATCGGTGAAGTCCATGATGGTGCTGCTACCATGGACTGGATGGAGCAAGAGCAGGAAAGAGGCATCACCATTACCTCCGCTGCGACTACGTGCTTCTGGTCTGGCATGGACAAGCAATTCGATGAGCACCGAGTCAATATCATTGATACCCCTGGTCACGTGGACTTCACTATCGAAGTTGAGCGTTCGTTGCGGGTTCTGGATGGTGCCGTAGCTGTGTTTTGTGCTGTGGGTGGTGTTGAACCGCAGTCTGAAACCGTTTGGCGTCAAGCAAATCGCTACAACGTTCCGCGTGTAGCGTTTATCAATAAGATGGATCGTGCTGGTGCTGACTTCCTTCGGGTAGTTGAGCAGATTCGTGAGAAGCTGGGTGCGAATCCAGTTCCTTTGCAGCTGGCGATTGGCGCAGAAGAGTCATTCGAAGGTGTTGTAGACTTGCTTCGAATGAAAGCGATTTATTGGAGTGAGGCGGATCAGGGTCTTACTTATAAAGAAGAAGGCATACCTGCTGGGTTGGCTGATGAGGCTGCTGCAATGCGGGAGAGTCTCGTTGAGTGTGCGGCGGAAGCTACTGATGAACTGATGGAAGCGTATCTTGAAGAGGGTGAGCTTTCCACAGAGCAGGTAGTTGCAGGAATAAGGCTTAGAACCATTGCGGGCGAGATAGTGCCAACTATGTGTGGCTCGGCTTTTAAGAATAAAGGTGTTCAAGCGGTATTGGATAGTGTTGTTAGTTATTTGCCTTCGCCTTCCGATGTTCCGGCGATTGAGGGCTTTAACGAAGCAGGTGAAGCTGATGGATTAACGCGCGAAGCGTCTGATTCTGAGCCTTTTGCTGCGCTAGCTTTTAAAATCGCGACAGACCCATTTGTTGGTACCTTGTGTTTCTTTAGAGTTTATTCAGGTGTTTTAAAGTCCGGCGAGGTGATTTTTAATCCTCGTAAAGGCAAGCGAGAGCGTGTTGGAAGAATTCTTCAAATGCACTCAAATTCGCGTGAAGAGATCAAAGAAGTTCGAGCGGGTGATATTGCTGCCGCTGTCGGGCTAAAAGAAATTATTACTGGTGACACCTTGTGTGCACTTAATAAAACCATTCAGCTTGAGTTGATGACGTTCCCGGAGCCGGTAATTGCGGTGGCAGTTGAGCCGAAGACTCAGGGTGATCAAGATAAGATGAGTGTTGCGTTGGCAAAGCTGGCGCAAGAAGATCCTTCGTTTAGGGTGCATACAGACGAAGAAAGTGGTCAAACTATTATTTCAGGAATGGGTGAGTTGCACCTTGAGATAATCGTTGATCGCATGAAGAGAGAATTTAGTGTCAGCGCGAAGGTGGGTGATCCTCAGGTTTCATACCGAGAATGTATTCGCAAAACGGTTGAGGCAGAAGGGAAGTTCATTAGGGAAGTTGGCGGCAAAGGTCAGTATGGTCATGTTCGTTTACGCTTAGAGCCAATGGAAGAAGGTTTTGGGTATGAGTTTGCTGATGAAGTCAAAGATGGTGTTATTCCTAAAGAGTTCATCCCGTCTGTTAATGAGGGGATACAGGAGCAGTTAAAGAGCGGTGTCTTGGGTGGGTATCCCTGTGTGGACCTTAAGGTCACGCTTTTTGATGGGTCCTTTCATGAGGTTGATTCTAGTGAGATGTCTTTCAAGATTGCTGGCTCGATTGGTGTTCGAGAAGGGGTTCTTGAGGCAAATCCGGGTTTACTTGAGCCAACAATGAAAGTTGAGGTGGTTACGCCGGAAGAAAACATGGGTGATGTCATGGGTGATCTTAATCGTCGCCGTGGTGTTGTTCAGGGTATGGATGATTCTCCTTCGGGGAAAATCGTCCGTGCTGAAGTTCCTTTGAGTGAGATGTTTGGTTACGCAACGGCACTTCGATCAGCGACGCAGGGTCGCGCGAGTTATTCAATGGAATTTGCGAATTACGCTGAGGCACCTAAGAATGTTGCCAATGCAGTGTTGAGAATAGGTGAGTAGGCATGTCTAAAGAAACTTTTGTACGTAATAAGCCGCACGTTAACGTCGGCACAATTGGCCATGTTGATCATGGTAAAACTACGCTGACAGCAGCACTGACTAAGGTCATGGCAGAGAAGATGGGTGGCGCGGTTAAAGCATTCGATGAAATCGATAATGCTCCGGAAGAAAAAGCACGTGGTATAACGATCTCTACGTCACACGTGGAATATGAGTCAGATACTCGTCACTATGCACACGTTGACTGCCCGGGTCACGCGGACTACGTAAAGAATATGATTACTGGTGCGGCGCAGATGGATGGCGCGATTCTAGTCTGTGGCGCAACAGACGGTCCGATGCCTCAGACGCGGGAGCACATCTTGCTTTCACGCCAGGTTGGTGTTCCTTATGTTGTTGTGTTCCTGAACAAGGCAGACCTTCTTGCAGAAGACTGTGGTGGTTTCGGAACTGAAGAATACAACGAGATGATCGAGCTA
>Ga0209828_1000782_pt1 | contig 30124 bp, 21 predicted proteins | sample MaitaG_FD_187429 | JGI IMG/M metagenome (GOLD analysis project Ga0209828, IMG submission 187429) | Marine algal microbial communities from Maine, USA - Maine_Asex2 metaG (SPAdes) (version 2) | ecosystem: Host-associated > Algae > Red algae > Unclassified | place: Maine, USA | collected 2015-01-05
TCATCATCATGAGGTTGATAAACAAAATCTATTAGGAGAATATGCTTCAGGACAAGGTTCTGGACAGTCATGGTATGGAGAAAGTTTTACTAATAATTGGGAACAAAATTTTAGCTCATTTTTTGACAAAGTAGCACCTATTCCAAATACAGAATCTCTGATGAAATTTCGATTTGCTGCCAGAAGTGATCAAGCTTCAAGTGTGCAAATTTCTATAAATAATATTCTATTTGATAAAAGTATAAACCGAGCTGATTTAGGTGAGGTAGAATCCACCTATGCCTATGTTGCCTTGATAGAAGAGCCTCTAAATATTGGGAATAGTCCAAGTGTAAATATAATTTATGAAGGCAATAGCAACACGGATGAAGCTTGGTTAGATTATATACAGATCACAACAGAGGAAAATATTAATTATCAGATTGGAGAATTTATTTTTCATATCGGTTCCGCAGAAGAAGATATTTCTCAGATTAGCTTAGCAAGTATGCCAAATGGTTTTGAATTATGGGATGTGAGTGATGTAAGAACAATATATAAAGCAGACCTTGAAAATGATCAATTTGTATATAGAAATAATGGGAATATAAATCTCTTTACATTCTTCAATCCCTCAGGAAATTATGGCTTACCTAATTATGTAGGAAAATTAGAGTCGCAAAATGTGAAAAATCTCGGTGAACCTGAATTCATTATTATATACCATAAAGACTTTGCAGATGCAACGATCAGATTAAAAGATCATCGATCCATGCATGATCCATTGGTCACCGCAGCGGTTGATGTCGAAGAAATATATAATGAATTTAGTAGTGGCAGAAAAGACATTACAGCAATTCGGAATTTTGTGCGATATCATTACGAGCAATCCGACAACTTTAGATATCTCTTGTTGATGGGCGATGCCAGTTACGATAATAGGCAATTAAGAGGTCTACCAGATGAAGATTTTATTCCTGTTTTTCAAACTCAAGAATCTCTTGATCCTGTAAGAGCTTTTCCAAGTGATGATTATTACGGCATTACAGATCAGGACATCTCATCTAGTCTAGATGGAGAAATAACAGTAGCTGTAGGACGAATTCCAGCGAAGACTGCTCAAGAGGCTACAGATGTAGTGAATAAAATTATTCGATACGAAACAGATGTAGCATTCCTAAAAGATTGGAAATTAGATATTGGATTTGCTGCAGATGATGAAGATTCTAATTTACATGTCAATGATACAGATGAAATTGCTGAACTGACCATAGACAGTTTCAGCATATTCAATCAGAAGAAAGTTTATTTTGATTCTTTCCAGCAAGAATCTACTCCAGGAGGGCCTAGATATCCAGATGCCAACAAAAAACTAGTAGAAAACCTATTGAAAGGTCAACTTGTATTGACCTATTTAGGACATGGTGGACCAAAAGGATGGGCACAAGAAAGAGTATTCCAAATAGACGATATTGCTACGCTAGATAACACAGACAAGCTGCCTTTGATTGTGACTGCAACCTGTTCCTTTACAGGTTTTGATGATCCCAATTTTGTAACGGCAGGAGAAAATGCTATTCTTAATCCAGATGGAGGTGCGATTGCTTTGTTTACTACTGTACGTTCCGTATTTGCTAGTAGAAACGCTCAATTGACAGAAGCAGTTTTGGATATTTTATTTCAAAAGAGGGAAGGGAAATACAGACGACTTGGAGATGTATTAAAGGTGTCAAAAAATAATAACATAAACAATTCAGAGTTATTGATAAATTCTAGAAAGTTTGCGCTGATTGGTGATCCAACTGTTCGATTAGCCGCTCCAAAGCAGAACATAAGCTTAAATTCCATCAATGGGCGACCGATAGATAATAATCGAATTGATACTATAAAGGCATTGGATTTGGTCAATATGGGTGGTTACATCCATGATGATGCAGGCAATAAACTTACTAGTTTTAATGGTAAAGTATTTCTCACCTTTTTTGATAAGGCTACTCAAGCTACTACTATTGCCAACGATTCACGAAGTTCCGTTAAAAGCTTTAATGTTCAGAATAATATCCTATTCAAAGGAAGTGCGACTGTGAGTAATGGGGATTGGCAAATTGATTTTGTAATTCCAAAAGAAATTGACTTTAGGTTTGGTGAAGGAAGATTGAGTATGTATGCCTCTGATGAAATAGATGAAGACGCCGGTGGCTTCTATACAGATGTAATCATCGGTGGATCTAGTGAAAATTCTATCACTGATGACGTTGGTCCGGTCATTGAGATTTTTATGAATGACGAATCTTTTGCTTCCGGTGGAATTACAAATACATCCCCAAATCTTTTTATAAAGTTAGAAGACCAGCTTGGAATCAACATTAGCAGTAATAGCATTGGACATGATATTGTGGCCATTTTGGATGATGACAATAACAATCCAATAAAGTTAAATGACTTCTATCAAGCAACAACAGATGATTATCGGACAGGCACCGTCAACTATCCATTAAGGAATTTAGAACCCGGATTGCATAAAATCAAAATTAAAGCTTGGGATATTTGTAATAATTCTTCAGAAAGAGAGTTAACATTTAATGTTATTGACATACAAGATAATAAAATAGACCACGTCTATAATTATCCTAACCCATTTACCTCAAATACCAACTTTACCTTCGAACATACCTTTGCTGGAAGTATGATAGATATAGGAATTGGAATTTATACTTTATCAGGAAAGCTTGTTAAAAATATAGAGAAAACAATAATGTCTAATGGCTTCAGAATAAATGATGTAGCTTGGGATGGACGAGATGACTATGGAGAGCGTTTAGGTATTGGAACATATTTATATAAGGTTAAAATTAAGGACACGGCAACTGAATTAGATTTAGAAAGTGATTTTCAAAAGCTAGTAATATTAAAGTAGCCATTAATACGTTATATTTGCCGATCATTTAAAAAACAAGAATGAAGAAATTTTGTATCATAGGATTAACAATGCTTATAATAATAGGTATTTCTATCGATAATTGTTATGCACAATATGATCCTGTACAGGGTTGTAATGTAGATTCTAATCGAGATTGTCTACCAAACACAATATTAGGAGCTCTACCCTTTTTAAGAATCGTGCCTGATGCACATGGTGGAGGTTTGGGAGATGCAGGAATAACCACTGATAATGGCGCAAATGCCTTGCATTTCAATGGATCAAAACTACCTTTTGTAACCAAAGAAAGTGGAATGTCATTCACCTATACTCCATGGTTACGAAATCTAGGGTTGACAGATGTATATATGGCTTACTTATCAGGTTATGCAAAATTGGATGATTTACAATCTGTTGGTTTAGCAATTAGATTCTTTTCTTTAGGTGATATTAACTTTACCAATGTCTTAGGAGATCCTGAAGGGACTGGAAAACCAAGAGAGACGGAGATCGTGTTAGGATATGCGCGTAAACTATCTCCTAATTTATCTGCCGGACTTTCTGGAAAATGGATGATATCAAATTTAGCTTCTGGTAGAACAGTAGATGGGATAGAAATATCTTCTGCCACTTCTCTTGCTGCTGATCTATCAATTACATACAATAATGATATAAATTTAGGACTGTATGATGGCCGGATAAGAATCGGAGGTGCCATTACTAACATTGGTTCTAAGGTTACTTACACCAATAATACAACAAGGGACTTCATTCCAACAAACTTTGGTTTAGGAACAACGTTGGAACTGGATTTTGATGAATTCAATAAAATGGCTTTCTCTTTTGATATTAATAAATTAATGATTCCAACACCAATTTCAAGTCTTCTCGTAGATGAAAATGGAGATGCAAGCTCGAATCCTGATTATGACTCTGACGACGATGGGGTTGCTGACTACAGACAGAAATCGTTATTCTCTGGAATATTAGGTAGTTGGGGTGATGCACCTGGTGGATTTTCGGAGGAGATAAAAGAAATAAATTATTCTTTAGGTATTGAATATTGGTACGATAACCAATTTGCAGTACGATTAGGATATTACTATGAGCATCCGCTGAAAGGAGATCGTCAGTTTTTGACGGTAGGCGCAGGCCTAAAGTATAATGTATTTGGTTTTGATATTTCATACTTAGTACCTACAAATAACACTAGAAATCCATTAGATAATACATTGAGATTCAGTTTATTATTTGATTTTGCTGTATTCTCAAGCGATTTGTAGATTGACCCGAAATCATAGATTGTCAATCTTAGATCAAAAGGCATAACCTGAGAGAATGGAAAAGAAATTCTATAAATTCAAGAAATATAAGAATTAAAAAAAGAGGTCCTACAATATGTAAGACCTCTTTTTTTTATAAAATAATGCATGCCCGTAAGCCGGATTCTGTTCTTTTCTACTATTGAATAATAGAAAGTTCTATCATTTATCTACTTCTAAAGTCACCCTTAGAATGGAACTACCTACCCTTCTTGGCTCGATCAGATCCTAGAACCTTAACCGAATAAAGCGAGCCACTTTATCTTTACAGAACCAAGATTTACATGGTATTTCAACCCATAAGGTTTACCTCCAAATAGATTGCTCTATTCAGACGGGAGCTCTTACCTCTCGTTTTCACCTTTACCTCTATCAATAAATTGACGGAGGAAGTCTATTTTCTGTGGCACTATCTGTATTCGCCCTAACTGTACCAATTATAAGCGAATCCCATCAGTTAGATGGTATGGTACTCTACGTTGTCCGGACTTTCCTCTTATTACTCAAATAATTAAATATAAGAGCAATCAGCGATAGAGCAGCATGCATGTCAAAGTTCGAATAATTTGAGGAAATAAATGGGTAGAATTGATAAAAATATCATATTATAAAAAATATTAATATATAAATTCCTTATTTTGTGTTATTATGAGTCAAAGATTGATCATATTAGTTTCGATGGTTTTTGCCGGATTGATTGGAATTTCCGTGTTTCAACAAAGGATTACTCAGCAATCCACCACACAAGAAGATCCAACCATCGAAACACTAACGGCTTTAGATCAAAGTCAACGAACGGTAAAAGCACTGATAGCTGAATTTATAAATACTGATCGAAGTTTAGAAAACTGGTCCAAAATAGAAGACTACAGTTTACAAACTTATAATTCTGTAGAATTGATTAGTCCGGATGGAAAAGTATATCGAACGGAAAGCATCAATGGAGAAAAAGTTTGTAATAATAGAATTTTTCAAGGGTTTCAAATCAATCAATGTATTCAGATACTCAATGATCGAGGTGAACTAAATCATTATATCGCTAGTTCAGGGAGATTGAAGTCAAAATACATCAAAGCAAACAATGATGGGTCAAAGACTTATGACATTGTACAGGGCACTCAAGTCTTCAGTTTGAATAGAGTGAAAGTTGTCCAAAAATCTTATTTAAGTACACTCCTACTTTTATCATTATTAGCAACAACAATAATGCTTCTGCTTTTCCCTTTTGCAAACAAATTTAGTGGATATCATTTGTATAATTTTGCAATACCTGGAGTAGCATTCTTGGTCCTTGGATGGGACCCTAATTTCTCGAGCCTTTCGATGGAAGGCCTAAAATTATTACAAGCTGTGACGATTTTATTTGCCACAATGTATGTTTGGCGAAAAAAATATTTTCTAAATCTTGACGGCAAAGCAGAAAAACTAGTTACTACCTTTGGGCTTACTATTCTTAATTTTACTGGAGCTATACAATTTGCTAACGAAAGAAATATTAATGTAAATTTAAGGGAGCCGTTTAAGTCTATAGAACAATTTTCTCTGGGTGACCTTCCGTATATGTTCTCCATTTTGATATTAGTGTTTGCATTTTTTGTATCACTACACCAATTTAGACTAGCCACTAAAACTACATTCCAAAATAAAAAGTATGGATTAGGAGTGTTTTTTGGTCTTTGCCCTTTCTTGATAGCAATTTCTTATTTCTTGATCGCTTTTTGCCCGCTTATACCAACTATTCTTGTGATAGGCATTCTCTTGGTTTTGACTGATTTCTTCAGTGATAGCAAGCAAAATCCTGCCATATGGATTATATTATGGTCTGTTGTACTTTCATTGATGATGTCCGGCCTTATCTTCTACAGTAGTTTCCATAATGTTATATCTGGAATACAAGTAAATCTGGAAAATCAATTGAATGAATCAGAGAAAAGCTATCATAGTTTAGTGCACGAAGGCCTTATATATACTAAAACTTCATCGGAAAATTCACTCTTAGAAGATGTAGAAAATATTCCTTTTTACTTTGAAGATTCTAAGATTGTATTTGTCAATTCTACTTCGAGCGGCCAGATATATTATGAGCAAGGATTGCCTTCATTTATAAAGGTAACCTCCTTGTTTTCAATCGTGTTTATCTTTTCTATATTTCTGTATACCTTATTGTATTTAATCCATCGGAAAGTCCAGATTTTCCCTAGAACTTTACATAATAGTACTCAATATTTTTCCAGTTTTAGTCGAAGGATCCAAATCAGTTTTCTGATACTTACGATTATTTCGTTTCTAGGGATTGCTACAACGACCATCTTAATATTAAATCGGCAGTTCAATCGTAACGACCAGCAAGTGCTCCAATCTGAGTTAAGTTCTACAAAAAATCATATTACACAATTACTTAATATATTAAATGCTGACAATGAAGAATTTAACAAGCAAGTAAAAATTTTTGAGAAGGAAAAAGATTTAACAATTATACTTTTTGGTCCAAATGGTATATCGATCCAAACAGATCATGCTTTCTTATCAAGCAGTATTCTTGATTATCTTAGAAATAATCCTAGTGGTTCCTTAAGCAATAAAACATCTGATGGTCACTATATTTCATTCATAAATTTAGGTAGCGAAAAATACCCGTACGTAAGAATAGATGGCAACAGTCATGTAGGAAAATCTTCTGTAAGTATTATGGATTTTTTACTTGGTATACTGAATGTCTATGTTTTTCTTTTCATAATTGCGGTAACATTTGCCGTATTCATAGGCAAATCCATTGTAGATCCTTTGAGTAAGTTGACTCAACGTATGCAGCAATTAAGACTAGGTAAAAATAACGAATTAGTAGAATGGAAGGGAGAAGATGAAGTAGCAGACTTAATCCAAAAGTACAACGAAATGGTTGTCCAATTGGAAGATAGCGCTATGGTACTAGCTCAAACTGAAAGAGATATGGCATGGCGAGAAATGGCCAAGCAGGTAGCCCATGAAATAAAGAATCCCCTGACTCCTATGAAGCTAAATATTCAATATTTGCAGAAGCAAATGGGTCAAGGTATGATGCCAGATAAGGAAAAAATTGATCGAATTGCAGCATCTTTGCTACAGCAAATAAATAACTTATCTAATATCTCCGACGAATTTTCTAATGTTGCTAAACTTCCCACTGCTCGAAATGAAAAAGTAGTACTAAATGAAGTGGTAGAATCTGTGCATGATCTTTTTAGGAAAAGAGAGGATATGGATATACATCTATCTGTTCCCATCAATGATATGTTTGTATTTGCAGATCAGAATCACCTGACACGGATCTTGAATAATCTTTTAAAAAATGCTACTGAAGCGATCCCTGAAGATCGACGAGGACAAATAGACATCAAATTATACAAGAAAAACGGAGATGCCATTATTCAGATAAGCGACAATGGGACAGGCATCCCGAAGTCCATGCAAGAAAAAGTGTTTACTCCTAAGTTTACTACAAAGAACTCTGGTAGTGGATTAGGATTAGCCATTGCGGCTAACATGATAGAATCTTTCAATGGAGATATATACTTTTCTACAAAGGAAAATCAAGGAACAGATTTCTTTATTAAAGTTCCATTGATGCGATTAGATATGAATCAACTAGATAAGCGAGTGTATCTTGAGTAAGGAATTTCTGAGTAAGGAATTTCTGCGTAAGGAATGTCTGAGTGGGAGCGTCTGAGTGGGAATGTCTGAGTAAGGAATTTCTGAGCGGAATATATTCTGATTACTCATTCAGGGGATTGGTATTGGTGTTTTGTTTGTATAAAATCTCCACATCGTTCATTACCAAATTCTGCTGACATTTGATCATTTTCAAAAGCAATCTTCGCATTCATCATAACATATTTTACAATCCCATCGTTTCTGTTTATTTACTAGACGATCACACGAATTTAAAAATCGATCTGTGTGATACTCATGTAATTCTTCACTTAGAGATTTGGGTCTAGGATTGTAATATCCGCTCTATTACCAACTTCTAGATGGCCCGGATCTAAAGTGAAAAAGACAGCATTTTCTTTTGTTAATCTCCAAATCGCCTTTCCAAAAAGTCATGATTGGATCTTCATGCTCATCCAATAATTGGACCTATCTCAATACTCTTAGAGGGAAATTATAGAACGTCATATTGTTTATATGGGCTCCAGATTCGGCAAAGCCAAACACATCATTTGGATCATTGTAGTGAGGTTTATATTTCTTTGGGTCATGATTTCAGATGGTTGTTTCCCATAGAATATCCTTATCCAATTCTACTACAAAATCCAAAAAAGTAACTACTTGATGCTGATCTCGTTCTTTGGTAATTTCCACAAATGATTTACCAATGAGCGATTTGTCTGGAGCAATGACAACATATGCATCTCCAAACCCCTTTTGCCAAATTTTTGGTGTCAATTTGGCTTTTATATTTTTTTGAATTTCTTACGGTTTAGAATCTGTCAACAAATCATTCCTTTTATCGATCTCTTAGGATAGATGTCGTGCTAATTCACCTGATGGAAATTCTTCAAAATCGACTAATTCCATTCCTTCTGCATACACCCTAAATGGAATTGTAAAAAGTTGCATTCTAAAATTTGCCTAAATTATTTAATTAAATAATGAAGAAATACCACTTACTGCTAGCGTGGGTGCGACTGATACTTCGCCATCATAATGTATGTGATTATCAATAAATCCTGGCAAAACCAAAGTTCCTTTGCATCAATAATTTTATAATTGCCTGATGCAGTTATTTTATCTTATGATATTTTAGTGATGATTCCATTTTCAATGGGAATATTTGAAAAACTGGAAGAGTATGAAGTGCCATTAAAAACTTTTCCGTTTTGGATGAGGTACTTAGACATAAATTGTAATTTTAAGTACGCCAACTTATGGATTATCCCTAATTTATCCTTTGTTTAATTTACTGGAACTGATGCCATCGGTTCATTCTGTAAAGTCCCTATTTTTCTAAAATTTGTATTTGCTACTAGGATGGCTATTTGGAAATAATAATTCAAATAGAAAATATATTTGTCATGATTTTTATCAATAAATCCCGCCAAATAGAGACTGTTTCTAACTACCCCACTCGGCACTTCGTACCGAGCTAGAATTCTGTCGCACTTTCAGCGCTTATAGGTTCTTAACTAAATGACATTGGGTCGGGAGATCTTTTAGAAATCTGTCGCACTTTCAGCGCTTATAGGTTCTTAACTAAATGACATTGGGTCGGGAGACCTTTTGTTCAGGTAGTTGTGATTGCAAAGGGCTTAATGATAAATATTGAGTTGACTAAATATATGTTTCGCCCATGATTGATCAACAATTTTATGATATGGATGACCTAATTTTTAGCCATTCCCATGGACACATACTACAATCTCCCCTTTTATGCTTGATTTTTCATCCAACTTTTGAGCGATCTCTTCTAAGGTACCTCGAATGTGTTCTTCATGGAGTTTCGAAATTTCTCTAGCTACAGAAGCTTGACGCTGTTCTCCACAATATTCCATAAGTTCTTTAATACATCTTGGGATCCGGTGAGGAGATTCATATAAAATAAAAGTGCAATCCAATTGTGCTAGGTATTTCAATCGAGTTTGCCTTCCTTTCTTTGTCGGTAAAAAACCTTCAAAATAAAACTTATCCATCGGCAACCCAGAAGAGACCAGTGCCGGCACAAAAGCGGTCGGACCAGGAATCGTCATGACTTCCACTCCTTCGGCTATACAGGCTCTAATAATCAAGAAACCAGGATCTGAGATGCCAGGAGTCCCTGCATCAGAAATAAGGGCAATGTCTTTGATTTTTGCTTGTTCGACCAAATCATCTACAATTTTATGCTCATTGTGTATATGATAAGAGCGAGCCGGCGTCGAAATTTGGTAATGTTTTAATAATTTCCCTGAAGTTCTGGTATCTTCTGCTAAAATAAACTCTACTTCAGCAAGAATATCTAAGCATTGCTGAGAAATATCTTTTAGGTTACCGATCGGTGTAGGAACGACATAAAGCATAATTTAAGATGGAGTCAGCTTAAATTGATAACTTTCCATAATTAGGTTTGCAAACATATTTTTGCAGGCGGTATCAACGATATCATGGGCCTCTTGTTCGCTATTTGCTTCTACAGTAAGGTCGATATGCTTTCCAATTCTAACCTTAGACAATCCTTGTATGTTGATATTATCAAGATTTTTCTCTATGGTTTTCCCTTGCGGATCCAATAGCTCTTTAAGAGGCATAATATCGATAGAGGCATTAAATTTCATAGAATAATTAATAAATGTGTCAATAAATTGAGTTAATCTTATCGTAACGTGCCCCGAAGCTAAGTAAAATTCAAATTTTTTATAAAATTTCGGGTTATAGTTACATCCTTTTGGGCAAAATAAGGGTTATAATAAAATAATAAATAGACGTGAACATCCTTTTTCGGGTAGTAAATATATTATCATTTTTTGTACTATGTACGAATCTAATTGCTCAAGTAGCTAACGATGATTGTGTTTCGGCCACTCCCATTCCAAATACAAATATGTTTTGTTCGGGAGGAATGGCATATAGCAATGTGGGAGCCATAGATGACATCCCTTATCCGAATAGTTGCTTGAATGATTTTACAAATGGAGTATGGTTTAGCTTTCGACCTTTTGAGCCTACGGTAAATATTGAAGTTCACTCTTATAGCGGTCTCGGCACAATCATGCAACCATCTATCAATCTTTTTACTGGAAGTTGTGATGATCTCGAATTAATCGATTGTGCGCCAGGCTTGGAAGACCGGGTCACATTGCTTTTTGACGGATTAAATTTGGGAGCTGAATACTATATTTTTGTTGAAAGCCCGGAAGGCTTGGAAGGAACATTTGAACTATGTGTTTCCACCTTTGTGGCACCCCCTAATCCAGAGGCCGATTGCTCCTCCGCGGTTGTTCTGTGTGATAAAAGTAGTTTTTCGATACCAGCCTTGATTGATGCCGGTCAGAATCCAAATGAATTAGATGATTTTTGTATTAGGGTAGAATTTGCTTCTACGTGGTATACATGGACATGTGAAATGTCTGGAACACTGGAAATGACTATTTCCCCGAATTTCGATCCTCCAGGAGAACCATCAGACGATATTGACTTTGTGATTTTCGAATTACCTAATGGGTTAGACGATTGTGCAAATAAACAAGAATTACTTTGTATGGCTTCCGGTGCGAATCAGTCTAATGGGATTACAGATCCATTTGATACATGGGATGAATGTGATGGACCAACAGGATTAATGGCTGGAGATGGAGATTCTTCCGAAGACTCTGGTTGTCAGTCTGGTAACAATAACTTTTTGATGCCATTAAACATGGTAGCAGGCAGAAGTTACGCTATCGTAATTATGAATTTCGATCGATCAGGTCAAGGTGTATCAATAGAATTTGGTGGAACAGGAACTTTTCAAGGACCACAGCCTGATTTTGCCTTTGAGCTAGAAACAGGGATTACTGTGCTAGAATGCGATAGAGAAGTGATCTTTACTGATCTTTCTACTACCGAGACGGATGCAATAGTAGAGTATATATGGAATTTTGGAGGTGGAGCAGAACCGGCATTTGCAACTGGAGTTGGGCCCCATTTAGTTACTTACGATTCTTTTGGAAATAAGTTTTTCTCATTGACTATTACAAGTGCCAATGGATGTCAGACAACTGAGATTAAGGAAGTCTTTATAGAACGATGTTGTGATGAATTAGAAAACAATCTCACGGGTAGTGCCATCCCTTCAAGTCTACTATGTCCAGATATGGTAAATGGAGAGATTTTGGCCGATGGAGATTTAGGTTTTCCCCCGTATATGTTTAGTATCAATGGCACAGATTTCCAATCAAGTCCATTATTTACAGGATTATCTTCAGGTGCATATGATGTATTCGTAGAGGACACAAAGGGATGTATTTATCAAACGAGTGTCACACTGACATCAGCCGTAGAGATAACACTAGATGCAGGAGATGACGTCACCGTAAACTTGGGAGATACAATTATGTTGGATGCAATGTACGAACCGGATTTGCAAGCTACTATTTCTTGGGACCCACCGAATGGAATCCTTGACTGTACAGATTGTCTCAATCCTCAAGTACAAGCTCCAGGAACAACTACTTACACCCTTACTTTGATTGATGAAAATGATTGTGAATACCAAGATGATCTCACCATCACGACTATAGTTATAAAGGATGTATATCAGCCAAACATTTTTAATCCAACTGATGATGGACTGAATGATACTTTCACCTTAGGATTTGGGTCTTCTGTTGTCAATTTCTTATCCTTACGTATTTACGATCGATGGGGAAATCTTATTTTTCAGCAATTGAATTTACCATTAAATGATTTGGATACGGGTTGGAATGGAATGATTGGCTCAGATTTAGCAACACCGGGGATTTACGCCTATGTTGCCGAAGTAGAATTCCTAAATGGAGACATTGATTTTTATAAAGGATCATTGACTTTAGTGAGATGATTAAGTCCTTCTTATTTATCATAATCATCTTAGTTGTCGCCTCATGTACTAACACGAAGGAGGAGATTGAAGCACTATTCAATACTGATGTATTCAAAGAAGAGCGTGCAAGGAATGTAGAAATAATCTACAGTGATTCTGCTCAAATAAAATTAAAAATAACGGCCCCTACATTGGTGCGATTCGTGGATAAAAACTCTCCACAAGAAGAATTTCCAGACGGACTTACGGTTGATTTTTATGATGATAGAGGTAATGTTTCTAGTTGGCTTAAGGCGAATTATGCCATTCGTAAAGAGGATGAAAAAAAGATCATAGTGCAAGATGACGTTGTATTGTACAATAAAAAAAATGATCAGCTAGATACTAATGAGCTTATTTGGGATGAAACAACAGGAAAATTACACACAGAAAAATATGTTAGAATATCTCAACCATCAAGGGGGGATACCATCTATGGCCATGGATTTTCTGCAGATCAAGAATTTCAGCGGTTCAAAATTTCTAGAAAGGTTTCTGCCTTAAAAAATATTGAAGATTTTTCTGATTTGCTCAATAAATGAGGCACCTCGTGACTATTGAAGTTCTTTCAAATTTTCTTAATTTCACGTAATAAATATATAATCTCGATGCTCATTCTAGGAATTATTATTTTCCTAATTCTTTCAGCTTTTTTTTCTGGTTCTGAAATAGCCTTTGTTTCAGCCAATAAATTGGGTGTTGCTGTAAAAAAAGACCAAGGCTCCCGAAGAGGTAGAATGCTAGCTAGTTTCTTTGAAAAACCAGATAACTTTATTAGCACCATGTTAGTTGGTAACAACATAGCATTGGTTGTGTTTACCACACTTACGACTTGGTTATTGAGTCCATATATAGAACCATGGTTGGGTGATAATTGGATGAGTTTGCTGTTTTACACCATCACTATCACATTGGTTGTGCTTGTATTTGGAGAGTTTTTACCAAAGACCTTCTTTAGGATATACGCAAACAAATTTCTTTACTTTTTTACTTATCCATTATATCTAGTCAAGTTATTTTTAGCATTGCCGACCATTATTATGACTGGGCTTTCTAGTTTTATTTTGAAGTATATTGCACGGGTAAAACTGCCTGATTCCAATAATGTATTGACGAGAATAGATTTAGAACATTTTATTGCAACCAATGTGGCGGAAGATGATGAACTTACCATAGACAAAGAAATATTTACAAATGCATTGACCCTAGGCGATCATAAGGTCAAAGAATCGATGGTTCCGAGAACTGAAATTGTTGCCATTGACAAGACATCAAGTCTAGATGATTTAATAAGTTTATTCCAGTCAAGCAATCACAGTCGGATCATTGTAATAGATCGGGATTTAGAAAATGTGGAAGGCTATATACATCACCAACAATTATTTGAAAATCCAAAATCCTTAAAGGACATAATCTTAGCCATACCATATGTCCCCGAAGCAATGAACACAAAAATGCTGATGTCCATGTTCATCAATAATGATGTAACTATTGCCTGTGTTGTAGATGAATTTGGAAGTACGGCAGGAATTATCACTTTGGAAGATATCCTTGAGGAAATATTTGGCGAGATTGAAGATGAGTATGATGTTGAGGAATACATTGAACAAAAATTAGATGATCATGAATATCTATTTTCGGGAAGATTGGAGATTGATTATTTGAATGATAAATATACAAATTTAAATTTCCCCGAAGGAGATTATCAAACGCTTTCAGGCTATATTGTCATGACTTTAGGTACGATTCCTGAAGGTGGTACCATCCTCGAAATGGATGAATACAAATTTCAAATAGAATTAGTCACTGATACAAAAATTGATACCATTCGCGTCATCGTCAATCAGACAGAAGAAGAAACACAAGAATAAAATGAGCTATTCCACGAATCAATTTACAGGGCAAAAAGATTTCAAATTGTTAAGCCATCAATGGACTATTCCCAATCCTAAAGCAAAACTTATTTTAATACACGGCTTTGGAGAACATGCTAAACGGTACGAGGAAGAAGCTGTCTTTTTCAATCAAGCAGGCTATACAGTCCATGCTTATGACCATAGAGGGCACGGAAAGTCGGAAGGTAGAATGGCTTATATGGAGCGATTTGAGTTCTTAGTAAAAGATTTAAAAACTTTTATAGATGAGGAAGTAGAGGCGAATGAACCATATTATATATATGGTCATAGTATGGGCGGCCTCGCTGTAGTAAGCTACATTATCAACTATTATAAAAAAGATACAAACTTGAAAGGGGTTTTGCTCACAGGTCCGCTTCTAATGGCCTCTAAAGATACAGCACCTTTATTACAAAAATTATCTGGTGTAGTGGGTTCGCTTTTACCAACTGTAAAAACGGTCAAACTAGACGCCAACAAAATATCAAGGAATCCCGATGTCGTCAAAGCTTACAATGAAGATCCATTGGTATTTAGCGAAGGTATATATGCTCGTACAGCTGCAGAAATGCTCAAATCAACAAAAAACATACAAGCACAATTTTCATCTTTTGACCTACCTGTATTGATTATGCATGGAGAAGCAGACGGGTTGACTGAACCTGAGGGCTCTCAAAATTTCTATGCAGAATGTGCCAGTGAAGACAAGGAGATTGTGATATGGCCCGGTGGATATCACGAACTTACAAGAGACTTAGCAAAAGACCAAGTCCTAAGCAAAATGACCGAGTGGATGGATGCAAGAATTGAATAAAAATATTCAATTCCCTTACTTATAAATATGAATTTTCTTTTCTTGATTGGCTATCCAACTAGCTCTATACATACCTTCCGTATTAAACGGAAGCACTAACTGACCCTGTGCATCTACTGCAATCAAACCACCATCTCCATTGATTTCTATGAGTCTTTTATGGATTACCTCATTACTTGCTTCTTCGAGACTAAGACCTTTGAATTCCATCAGACAAGAAACGTCATAGGCGATGACTCCTCTCATGAAGTACTCTCCACTACCTGTACATGAAACCGCACATGTTTTATTATTAGCATAAGTCCCGCTTCCAATTATGGAGCTATCTCCTACCCTTCCATATAATTTATTAGTCATCCCTCCGGTAGAAGTAGCTGCGGCAATATTTCCATCTCTATCTTTTGCTACAGCTCCGACGGTCCCAAATTTCTGCTCTTTTTTATCCGAATGATCTAACTGAAATGAACCTGTGTCTTTTATTTTTTGCCATTGATCATATCTGAATTGATCAAAAAAATAATCCTTGGATTCAAATTGCACCTGATGAATCTTTGCAAATTCTTCAGCGCCTTTTCCGATCATCATCACATGCTCAGATTTTTCCATCACAATTCTAGCCAATTCGATGGGATTTCTCACGCCAGAAATTGCACTTACCGCACCAGCCTCTTTCTGAGTGCCTTCCATGATGGAGGCATCCATTTCGTGACCACCGGTTGAATCAAAAACAGAACCCTTTCCAGCATTGAACAATGGACTATCTTCTAAAATTTTTACCGCTAATTCCACTGCATCTACACATGATTTGCCATCGTCTAATACTTTATAAGCTTCCGAAATAGCTGCATCTAGAGCAGCTTTATAGTTTGCCTCTAATTCTGGAGTCATATTGGATTTTAATATAGTCCCTGCTCCTCCGTGGATGGCGATTGAAAAATCTATCATCTACTATGAATGGTTTTTTAATTTTGAATACCCCAAATCTAAAAGCTTTTTCTCTATAATTTTAACAGAGCGATCCCAGCTGTAAAATTTAACTCTTTCTTTTCCTTTTAATATCAGTTCTTCCCTCAATTTAGGCTTTTCTACTAGCTGATGCATTGCTTTTGAAATCGCATTTATGTCCGTAGGATTGACTTCTATTGCTGCCCCATCACTAATCTCACTCATAGAACTGTCTATGGAAGTGATCACTGGAATGGAACAACTCATGGCTTCCAATATAGGAATTCCAAAACCTTCAAATAATGAAATATAGACCAACGCTTCTGCTCCTGCCAAGATTGTATTGACCTCTTGCCCGACATTTTCTAGATGGATAATATCAGCTTTATAAGTATGATTTTCCAATGCTGTTATAAATTTAGTTGTATTCCAAGCTAAACGACCGACTATAAATAATTTATGATTACCTGTATCATTTTGCTTAAATACATCAAATGCTTTTAGTAAACTTTCTACATTTTTTCTTGGATGAATTGATCCCAAATACATAAAATAAGGATTTCCATCAGTATACTTTCTTTGAATTTCTTTTTTCTGATCCTTATCTATCTGCGTAAAACCAGGAGGACAAGCATTGCCTGCTACTGTAATTCCATCCCTAGACATATTATACATTTTTATAATATCTTCTTTCGTGAAATTTGATACAGCAATAATATGATTTGCTCTATTATGGAATCTCTTAGAATTCTTTCTATAATAATTTACTTGTGACTTGGGTAGTTGATCTGAGAAATGCTCATAGGCTAAATCATGAGTTACCATTAAGGTAGGTACATCAGTTTTCATCGATAGATAACTTTCTCCCGAATAAAATACATCTATATTATATTTATCAAAATATCTTGGAAGTTGAAAATCAAACCATACTTTCCATAAAATAGGATGTCTCGCTTGTGGAGAAACTACAATCGGCTTCACATTATCAGCATAAACATATTTCTGATCAAATGGTCGGTCAAAGAAAAAATAAAATGCATGTTGTGGATTATTTAAGACCAATCGGCTTGTCGTCTCATGAATATATCTTGGTATCCCTTCCTTTACTCCTGGTAATAAGGTACGAGCATTCACCGCTATGTTTAATGCTTTTTTCAATGAATCATGGATTGAAATACTTGATCGTAGTGGGTAATTTGATTTTGCCAAAGATATCCTTTTGCAATGTCAATCAGTTGCTTTTTAGTATTTAAATCTAAGGGTTCTGAAAGAATTCGTTTAACATGTTTGGCAACTACATCCTCGGATTCGTAATAGAGCTCTTGGAAGTTAGTTTTTGGAAAATGTTCTAAATAAACTAAACGGTCTGGCAATATAGGCACAACACCACAGCCCACTGCCTCCAAAACAGAAATCCCAAAAAATTCTTGAATACTTGTGACTAACAAAAAATCTGCCCTTTTGAGAAGATTGTAATATTCAGTTTTATTATTGACATAACCCCAATGTATGATTCTACTCTTTAGTCTTTCTTTTGCCTCAGAAAAAATAGCTGGATATTTCCCACTTGATTCTCCTAATACAATAATCTTAAAGTCTATACCGTCTTCGAATAGGTGGTATAGTGTATGAAAAAATAGCTCAGGATATTTATCATATTCCCACCTATGATTCCATAAAAAAATTGGTTGTGGATTAGACTTGACAGCTTCACTTCCAATAGGCAAATAATCAGAAAATTCAGCCGGAAATTCAATCCCTAAATGTAATACATCGCATTTATCCTTAAAAACTTTTACATAGTATTTGGGGTCGCAATAGTCTGGCATTCGTTCTAACAAATTGAGAATAGCTTGTTTAAATTCATTTTTATGATAGTGAGAATTAAAGTAGACCTTGTCGGCAACGAGTATGCTCTTAAACTGCATGAACCCGTAGTGAAAATCTCGTTTGTTTTGGACATCTGTATCTAGTTTGCTCTTCGGATACGTCAATTGGTTTTCGTGCATGTAATGCAATACTGGTATATCTCGAAATTTTTGTGGTAACATTACTTTGAAAAGTGACAAATCAAGCATACTTGAGGTTATAATTAAGTCTGGTAAATCAGAAATCTCGCGGATTTGTTTGATCAATTCCAACGCTCCTCCTTCCATTCTCCATTTCCAATGTCTTGCGGTCATTGACAAAACTTGATAACTGTGGGTTGAATGATTGACTAACTGATCTATCCACTGTTTATGACTCCCTCCATAATAGGGCTCTATGATTAATATTTTCACTTGTCAAATATGGATATAAGTATAGAAATTTAATAATATCTTAAAGTGTTTATGGCGAACCATAAGCATTAAGTTTAATATAATTATATTAGCAATTCTCAAATGTATTGAAAAGATCAAAAGTCAGCATATGATCAAAACGGATGTATTAATAATAGGAAGTGGAGTAGCCGGTTTATCAACAGCAATCGAAATAGCGGAAAATCGATCAGATCTTAATGTACTTGTATTAAGTAAAACGAATAAGGAGGAATGTAACACCAAGTGGGCTCAAGGAGGCGTTGCTGCAGTGTGGAACTTTGACGTGGATGACTATAATCAACACATCGAAGACACCTTAGATGCAGGAGATGGTATTTGTGATTTAGACGTCGTCAAAATAGTTATAGAAGAAGGACATCAGAGGGTCAAAGAGTTGATTGATATGGGGGCTAGATTTGATAAGGACGATGATGGAAGTTATAACCTTGGAAAAGAAGGAGGTCATTCTCAAAACAGAATATTACATTATAAAGATATTACGGGCAAGGAGATTCAACGGACTCTTTTAGAGAAGGTTCATACTTTTCCTAATGTCGAAATCAAGGAACATTACTTTGCAATAGATATAATAACTCAACATCACACTGGAAGAAATATAACTCGACTCACTCCAAATATTGAATGTTATGGAGCCTATGTTTTGAATAAAGATAATAATGATATTGAGACTATTCTCGCTAAAACTACGGTTGTTTGCACTGGAGGTTCTGGACAAATTTATAAGAATACCACAAACCCAAGAATAGCAACCGGAGATGGTATCGCTATGGTATATCGTGCAAAAGGTCGCTTAGCAAATATGGAATTTGTCCAATTTCATCCAACGGCATTATATACCGCTACTGAAGAAAATCCGGACTTCTTAATTTCCGAGGCGGTCCGTGGATTTGGCGCTATTCTTAGAAGACCCAACGGTGAGACATTTATGGAGCATTATGATGAACGACTATCATTGGCGCCTAGAGATATCGTTGCAAGAGCCATAGATAATGAAATGAAGATAAGCGGAGAAGATTATATGTGCCTCGACTGCCAACATCTAGATCACGAGGAGTTTCTAGAACATTTTCCTAACATATATAATAAATGTAAATCATTGGGGATCGACCCGTTTAAGGATTATATTCCGGTGGTTCCGGCTTGTCATTATATTTGTGGAGGCATCCAAGTTGACCAGCAAGGTCGCACCTCTATTATCAATCTGTATTCAGCTGGGGAATGCACAAACTCTGGCTTACATGGAGCTAACAGACTAGCCTCTAATTCACTATTGGAAGGCTTAGTGTTTGGGTATAGAGTAGCAAAAGATGTCTTAGAAAATATCGATTACAAAGAGATACGTGATGAGATTCCTGATTGGGATACCGAGGGAACAACTTCACCTAAAGAGCTTGTATTGATTACTCAAAGCTGGAAGGAACTCAAAGAAATTATGAGTTATTATGTCGGAATCGTACGGACAAATATTAGAATAAGAAGAGCATCGAAAAGACTCAGTTTGATTTATGAAGAAACGGAAGACCTTTATCGTAATTCTAACATTTCGGTACAACTTTGTGAACTTAGAAACCTAATAACTATTGCCTACCTTGTAACTAAAGGTGCAGAAATGCGCAAAGAGAGTAGAGGATTGCACTATAATACAGATTACCCACACAAGTTTGAATATTTAGAAACGACATGGATGTAACCAAAGAATTGATTAATAAATTTTATACCGCTTTCGCGAATAATGATTGTGAAAAAATGATTGACTGTTATCACGATGATATACAATTTGAGGATCCGGCTTTTGGTGTCCTAAAAGGGGATCGGGCTAAGTCTATGTGGAAGATGTTGGTAAGTCGATTGGATGAAAATGCTAGCATACATTTTAGTGATATTGAAACTAATGGACCAGAAGGTTCAGCAAATTGGATTGCAAAATATAATTATGGCCCAAAAAATCGACCTGTTATAAATTTTATTCATGCTCAATTTATCATTGAAGACGGTAAAATTATAGATCACAGAGATTACTTTGATTCATGGAAATGGTCAAGACAAGCATTAGGCCTCCCTGGGCTTTTATTAGGTTGGTCAGGATTTATGAATAGAAAAATTCAACAGACCACCAATGAGATGTTGGATCAGTACATAGCAAAGAATGAAGTCTAGGTTGTTAAGGATACATCTAAGAATTGCCTCTTAGAGCTAAAAGAAGAATAAGAATATTAAGCAGTAGATTGCTTCTACTTGTGATTATAGGATTATTAGAAAAAAGAATAGTTTTCTAAAACTTTGCTCGAAGGTTTACGAACAAAAATGGGGTAATTGGTATTTTAGCTTTTGTAACTTAAACTTACCCTAGAAAATTTTAAATTTTCTGACTCTGTCTTTAAAAAGAATATTTAAAGCATTAGAAGGTTGAATTATATATTTTTCGGGAGAATGATCGGGATGATATAAACTCTGAGTTACTTTTCAATATTTATCTCTTACTTCTGAATTTCACTAAAATTGTAGAATGCAATAGATTATTATTTATATCAATATAATCTAAAATTCTATTGCTCATTTGTAGTGGATATATTTTGACATTCTTTCAGTTATTGGAGATGTTCGGACTACCCTATAGTTAGATAAACTTTTCTGATTTATGCATCGAAATACGAGAATCGCATGACGAATAGGATAGATGTGCGTTAAAGCTCTTTTTATTGAGTTTTTTCTAACCTAGCAATAATCTCATAATAGTGACCATCTTTCTCAAGAGTACTAAAATTATTATTGGTCTTAAAATCATTCAAGTCTGTATACCCATGTATCATTGCTTCATTGATAAAAGCATATGCATTTTCAGAGTCCCCCATATATCCAAATATATTTGCAAAAGTGTACAGCACTTCCTTTTTTTCAAAGCTATTTCTAGCTTGCGGAAATGCAATTTTCAGAACCGCGATGGCTTCTTCAGATTCACCGCTGAGAAAGAGATTCCAAGCTTTTAGATTCTTGTATAAGCAATAATTGGGATTCTTTTGAATAAGTCTATTTAGTACGCTGATAGAATTGTCGTATTCTTTCGCTGAAAAATAGTGATAGGCAGTATGATAGTTATTAAGGGTTTCATCAGAATATTCTGAAGTGTAAGTAATATTATTTATTAAGTGAGGTTTGGGTGGAGAATAGTTAAAATCTTTAGCTTCTATTTCCTTAGTAAAAACTATATAATTATTTGCCATGGAATCCATTCGAGCATTGGTTTCTAAAAAGTCATTATAGAAAGGATCACAATTAAACCATCCATAGTCAGAAATAAAAATCTCAGGCCAATAAGACACAGAGGTAGATCCGTCTGCATTAATCTGAAGTCCTTTATTGATTTGTACTGGTATGCCTTTGAGTCTTAACACCCCTGCCATGGTTTGTGTATATTCAAGATTATCTGCATTCCCACTTATGGAAATGTAAGTAAACGTACCGTGATTTATTTTCTGTTGAATGGGTTCAAAGTTCTCTATAATATTTTTATATACAGCTCCAACTATATCAAGTTTGTTTGTGTACTTAATTGATTCAGCAAACTCTTTGTATAATTTCATTTTTTTCTTGGAAACTTTTGAATTTAAATATTGATCACGATCCTCAATTTTCACATTACCAATATTATTTATTCTTTTTGACTGGATATCATTTGACTGCAACGCTATCCAAGTATCAATATGAATGGAGCTTATATTAAGTTCCGTAAAATCTATATCCTCCCAAAGCGCAACTAAAGTAGAATCGTTATATTTACGCATTATGGTATCCGGACTAAGTGAAAAAGATCTTTCTAGAACTTTTTGTTGTCTACCTAGGCTACCCGGTAATATCAATTCAAAAGAAAGCTTTTCTGAAAAAATCATAGCTGTGTCTACATTGATTGCTTGCTTAAGCAATACATTTCTTTGAGCATCTAAGGAAACATATGAAAAGAAAATTAATATTAAATACCACCCTGATTTTCTCATGGGAGTAAATGTAATACTTGTACTTCAAAAAGAGAATTAAAAACCTACTATTTGTGCTGAAAAGCCTGAAATTCAATGATTTATAACAATATATTAAGCTATTATAGAGTAAAATTATTGTATTAAAAAGACTTATAATGGGTTCTCTACCTAATAATGTAGTTTCATACTATCTAATCCTAAGAATGACTTTGAATGTTTCAAGTGTCGAAAAATGTTGATTATCTTGCTATTAACTTAACTTTCTGCAGCCATATTAGAATTTATATCAGATAGAACTTATTGAGATTCTGCCAATAGATAGGAATCACTTGATCATTATAATTAATTACTCTAATTGTTTCTTTACAATTTAAATACGGTCTTTGTCTATAATTACTCTTTATCCATATGTGCTTACTGCAAATAAGTTAATGAAAAAAAAATTTCGAAGATATTAAATCAATAATTGGCTAGCATTTTTTATTAATTAAGTGATATTCAGGAATTATCTAACTTGTTATCTAGTGTTACAGGTAGGTGTTATATTCACAAATAATTTACTCGATTCAATTTATCTTCTACTTAATAAGGCTCTCGTAATTATACTCGTATTATATCTTTTGAACATTGCATATTAATATGCTCTTTAATATTTGAGATAATCATTGGTTCAACAGAAGATTGTAAATCTTTGGTTCAACAGAAGATTGTAAATCTTTGGAGTCATAGTAATTATAATTGATACCTTCCTTTAAAAAGCCTAGGGGGCAGAGTGAACTGATTAAATATTTCTTATAGAATTCAATGGGGTCTCCCATAAAATCTATCATTTTGTATATAAATATGGCAGATAGTTCATTTCTTTTTTGGAAGCTTGAATAAATATTGCATTATTCTTCTAAAAGCTTTGGGTCCGTAAAAGGAATTTCCGTTACACCTGCTCCAAAACGACCAGGATTTATTCCAAATAATGCAAATCTTCCGTTCTGGTCACTGAAATATTTGTTTTGAAATTGTTCAAAAATAGTCCATGTTTCATTATTATTAACAGGATAAATAAGAGAGTAAGTAGATGGAAGGTCCCAATTTTTATCCAGTTTGTGATAGTATTTAATGATTTGATCAGATAAATTCACTAAAAAAGATTTTGTGATAAAAAAAGAAATAAAATAAAAAACTATAAACTACTCCCAATGTTTAATATACATTTGTATCATCAAACTTAATAGACATCGAAACATCAAATAAAAGCTGGGTTCAAAAACTTGAAACTCGCTGGGGAGTTAATAGAAATCAGGTGTTTATCATTTTGTTGGTATTTGCATGTACTGGATTCACAATCATGTTTCTCAAAAAGCCCATTGTAAATCTGTTTACGGAGAATGGCGAGCAACCGATTCTATTCACTATCTTGTACTACATTTTAATTTTACCAGTTTACAATATTTTCCTATTAATTTATGGTTTTATTTTTGGGCAATTTAAGTTCTTCTGGGAATTTGAGAAGCGATTTTTTAATCGAATGCTAGGAAGAAAAAAATAGGGATACTCAGAACTTTATCATCACTTCTATCTTGTTCTACTCACCCTCAAACTTTCCAAATTTCTAACCCTCTCTTGGAAAAAGAGGCTATAACTCAGGTTTAGGCTGTATTATTTCTTTTTAGGAAGAAAGATTGGTTTGAGTGAACCTATGAGATATTTAGGAATGAGAACACAATAAAGTCCCATTTTGGCTTGCCTGTTTTATCTCTAATTTTGTTAAAAATCCTCGACATAGCTATGGCTATGTGTCTGTGTTTTTTTTGACACATTAGGAACATAATTTATTTACCCCAAATTTTATACATTATTTAATTCTCGTCCCTTACTAATATATCTTAATCCTGAATTTCCCAAAATAGTCTTTTCAATCCTGCAGAATATGTATAATTGTGAATACGATCATGTGATCCAATCTAGAAAATTCAGCATTATAGGATTGTTGTCTCCAATATTGTAAATTTAAACTGCTCTTTTTTCTAATTTGATAAGTCCCTCCAAGCTTATATCTAGCTTGTCCTATTTCAAATTTATCATTTAATTTCATCCAAGCTTCTACAGCAACAAAAGAAGAAAACTTATTGCCTAATTTATATTTTACCCCTTGATCGAATCTTATAAAATCAGGATCAACTGTGTTGTTCGTATCAAAGGCATAATGCAATCGAATCAAAGAAGTAAAGGTTAGCCTCCATTCCTCTTTTTTCAATTTATGAACCGCATCTAAGAAAATGAATCTCCTCGGGCCTCTATCTGGGAAAAAAAATGTTCTTGAAAGAATTATAAAATTTATGCGCTTATCTAAGGAATAATTTAAGCTGTAATCAAATGAAACATTATTCAATCTACTTATCCCATCTGTAATTCTCACTATAGGCCTAATGTCCAATCTCCACTTATCGGCAAATGGAAATCTTATACTTTGAGATAACCAAGCTACGTCGTCTACTCTATCTTGAGCATAAGCAGAGTTAATTATAAGCAAATGCAAAACAAGCAGTAAAACAGCTACAACTTTAAGTTTAGAAAACATATCTAAACTTACAAATTCAATTTATTCCAACAAAATATTATAAACACTAGGTATATTTAGATAATATTTTTCATCTATATCAATAAAATAAATGCCACAATAAAAACTCCATTCAATTGATTATCAATCAATTAAAATATTGATTACGTAAATTTAAATTCACAATTAAATAATTCTGTCAATTTTCATTCAAATTCTATTTTATATCTATGCTATACTATTCGCGGTAACTAGGAAATATTATCACTCAATCTCGATCCCTATGAACGTGGCGCCTGTCGCATAGATTCCTATTACTATGCTTCAGACGTCTTTTTATTACCTTTAATATTTTAAAAGAATATTATGGCTTATAATGAAGGTCTTGCGGAAAAGTTAGATCGAATTCTTGCTGAGAAAAAGGTGGCTTATACAGCTAAAAAAATGTTTGGTGGACTCTGCTATTTAGTAGATGAGAAAATGTGTTTTGGCATTGTCCAAGACAAATTTATGGCAAGAATAAATCCAGATATTTACTTGTCCTCGCTAGAAAAAGAAAGAGTCAATGAAATGAATTTTACGGGTAGACCGATGAAAGGATATGTATTTGTACAATCTGAAATTTGGGACATCGATGATAATCTAGAATATTGGATCCAATTGTGTCTTGATTATAATCCACTTGCAAAAGCAAGTAAGAAGAAAAAAATAAACTGAAAACTCATTAACGTCTCCACAACAACCATGAATCTTCAAACCATTAAACAAATTGTAGAAGAATATTTTGGAATTCAATGCGAACCAAAAAAACTCGATGGTGAAGTTGATCTAAACTTTTACATAAAAGATGTCAAAGGTCATGAATATACTTTTAAGATTAGCCCTGTAAATCAAGACGAAGATGATATCAAGTTTCAACTTGCATTACTATCACATTTAGAAAAAAGCAATTTCCCATTTGCATTTCCAAGAATATCCAAATCGTTGAATGGTCATGATTTCGAAGTTATAAAAGACGATCAGACAAATTTGAGAATAATCAGATTACAGCATTGGGTTCCAGGGAAAATGCTCAATGACATTCAACCAAGAGATTCGATTTTATTAGAAAGTTGGGGAGGATTATGCGGTGAATTAAGTAAAGCAATGAGTGATTTTGACCATCTAAAAGCACATAGATACTACAAATGGGATCCAAGCACTGTCCTAGATCTAAAATCTAATCTCCAATATTTTAAAACCCAAGATCAAAAACAAACTGCGAATTTTTTCTGGGATGAATTTGAGCATACCACAATGCCAAAACTGAATAATCTTCGCAAAAGCATCAACCATAATGATGCCCATGAATTAAATATTTTGGTCAGTCAAGATGGAAATCATTTCAATACTTCAGGTGTTATTGATTTTGGAGACGCTATATATACCCATACTATAAATGAATTATCCATCTGTTGTGCTTATGCTTGCATGGGGATGGACGACCCTCTAGAAGCAGCAAGCGATGTAATATGTGGTTACCATAAAATATTCCCATTGGAAGATAAAGAAATAGAAATTCTATTTTCAATGATTTCTGCCAGACTACTAATAACCGTTGCAAACGCGGCTTACAACCTTAACTATGAACCGGATAATAAGTATCTTCAAATAAGTGCCGAACCTGCTTGGGAACTATTAAAAAAATTTGAAAGTATTCCAAAGCAATTAGCACACTATACCTTTCGAGCTGCTTGTGGAAAGATCCCTTGCCCTACTCAAATACCTTATGAAAAATACCTTGATTCTAAACCATCACTACATCCAGTTATCGATTTAAAGGATCACTCATTGGGACTTTTAGATCTTTCTATCGGCAGCCATAGTCTTGGCAACAATGCTAAATTTAATTCCGCAACAGCCTTCCAACAAACAATTCAGAACTTATTAATTGAACAAGAAGTAGAAGTTGGGATAGGAGGTTATTTAGAAACTAGACCAATATATACGACAGATGCATTTAAGCACAAAGGAAACCAAGGGATGGAATGGCGAGCGTGTCATTTAGGTTTTGACATTTGGACAAAGGCAGGGACTCCAGTGTTTGCTCCTATCGATGGAATTGTGAAAAGCATAGCATATCAAAATGAGAAAGGAGACTACGGAACCGTTATTATTTTAAAACATAAAATAAGTGATAAGTTAACATTCTATACTTTGTATGGTCATTTATCTAAGATGCCTTTTGTCTCTAGTGGCGATCCGATCAAAGCAGGAGATAAGATAGCTGAATTAGGGAATGATGACGAAAATGGAGGATGGCCACCGCATCTCCACTTCCAAATAATATTAGACCTCTTAGAAGAAGAGCAGAACTTTTATGGCGTATGCACACCATCAAAAATTCCACTCTTTGCGAGCATCTGCCCGGACCCTATTTTGCTCATATCAAATCTAAAGAATCAAGATAAAAGCCTTCATCTTTCCTCCTCCCAAATTAAAGCAAAGAGGAGTAAATACCTTGGAAGGAACTTAAGTATTTCCTATCAAAAACCACTGCATATCGTTAGAGGATTTAAGCAACATTTATATACTCCAGCAGGAAGAAGATACTTAGATTCTGTAAATAATGTTGCTCATGTAGGGCACTCACATCCACGAATTGTGGAAGCAGCGTCAAAACAAAATGCAATATTAAATACAAATACTAGGTATTTGCATGAGAATATTGTTCATTATGTAGAAGCCTTATCTAGCACCCTACCCGACGCTTTGAGTGTGATATATTTAGTCAATTCAGGCAGTGAAGCAAATGAACTCGCATTGCGAATGGCCAAGACTTACACTAAACAGAAAGACATTATAGCGTTAGAAATGGGCTATCATGGCAACACCGGTAATGCAGTAGACGTAAGTAGTTATAAGTTCGACGGAAAAGGTGGAATTGGAGCGCCAAACCAGACTAAGATCATTCCTATCCCGGATATTTTTCGCGGGATATATAAAGATTCAAAAACAGCCGGTTCACTCTATGCAAAGGAAATACTAGCATCTATCCAACAAGTAAAATCGGAAGGTCGAAATATAGCTGGATTTATCTGCGAGAGTATATTGAGTTGTGGTGGACAGATTGTGCTACCATCTGGATTTTTACAAGAAGCATTTGGATATATTCGAAAAGAAGATGGGCTGTGTATTATGGATGAGGTCCAAGTTGGATTTGGCAGAGTTGGTTCTCATTTTTGGGGTTTTGAACTGCAAAGTGTGATCCCTGACATCGTCACTTTAGGCAAACCTATTGGCAATGGACATCCATTAGGGGCGGTAGCTACTACTCAGAAAGTAGCCGACGCTTTTACAAATGGGATGGAATACTATAATACTTTTGGAGGGAATCCAGTTTCCTGTGCAATTGGTATAGAAGTTTTAAATATTATCAAAGAGGAAGGATTACAACAGAATGCTTTGAATATTGGTCAATACTTTAAGGAGGAATTAGACAAACTTAGACTTGAACATACCTTAATTGGCGATGTAAGAGGTCATGGCCTTTTTCTTGGATTTGAATTAGTGGAAAATTTAAAAAATCTAAGTCCTTCTTCTGAAAAAGCTAGTTATTTATCTAACAGAATGCGAGAATATGGTATACTTACGAGCGTAGACGGTCCTCTTCATAATGTTATAAAAATAAAACCACCCATGTGTTTTAATAGAGATAATGTTGATCAATACGTATATTATCTAGATAAAATACTAAAGCATAGTTATATGCAAATATAGATTTGTAAAAAAGGGAATGTTCAGAAGTAGTTATGGTAGCTTTATTGAGGTTCTCTTTCGGCGCATAAATAAGTTAATATTTCTTTTCTTCGCTCATTCTGCTTCTTTTGTAAGTAATGTGATGGCTTCATGACATTAGTGAAAATTGGACTTATCTGTAGGTTTGTGTACTACCCCTCCAATCATAATTCAACTTTGTAAATAGCGACGGATCAGTCGTAATACTTCTTTATCCGCTTTTACTTAGTTTGCTCATTAATCGGTCGTGGAGTACTCTATCAAAGAACTTTGATAGATCAATTGTCACCATGTATTCGTAGCCACTATTGATATAGACCAATGACTACTCCAGCGCTTGATTCGCATTCTTCCCAGTTCTAAAGCCGTAGCTATAATCTGAAAATTCGCAATCATATTAATTTACTAATTCTTGGCTGATCGAATGCTGGATCATTCTGTCTAATACTGTCGGTATCCCAGTAAGCGTTCTCCACCTTCTGGTTTACCTATACGCACTCGTTTGATTAGCGATGGTATGTATTTCCCTGTTAATATGCGTTGTCTAACTTCACTCCAGTGAGATTTTAGATAGTCCTTCAGTTCTGACACATCCATTCCATCTACCCCACTTGACTCTTTATTCCCTACTACTTTATTGTAGGCGATCATTACATTGGTTCTACTTACTATATTTTCTATCAATACTTACATAATAAAAATAATCTAATCATGCATTCCTGTTGATCCCTCTTGCTGCATCATCTTGGTTATATTCTCCTGCCTTGTCTTCGGATTCCGACCTATCATCCAATAGTGAGTCCATTCTTTCATATAAAAATGGGTGTGGCTATACTTTGTCCAATATAATAATTTACAGCGTTCACAACTGACTCAATGTTCAGTCCTTCCTGATTCGTGAGGCATCGGAGGTAGGGATTCAGCCATCTCCGCTCGTTTCATCAGTAATATGACCTCGGCTGACTTCTGTAACTAAAAAAATAGTCGCAGATCTCCCAGGGTAAGGTTGTATATATATTTCTTACCATCTCTCCACTGCATTTACGTTATTAGGTTCTGTGTAGTA
>Ga0209828_1000788_pt1 | contig 29982 bp, 14 predicted proteins | sample MaitaG_FD_187429 | JGI IMG/M metagenome (GOLD analysis project Ga0209828, IMG submission 187429) | Marine algal microbial communities from Maine, USA - Maine_Asex2 metaG (SPAdes) (version 2) | ecosystem: Host-associated > Algae > Red algae > Unclassified | place: Maine, USA | collected 2015-01-05
AGAAGAAATGTGGGATTTAGTAGATACCTCAGAACGCACACGGAAACATTGCATGATGATGGAAAATGTGAACTACAGCAGAGACGAGTTGATGTTTTTGAACATGTGTAGACAGGGTGTTATAGGTGAAGTCTTACATGCAGAGGCAGCATACATTCATGAGTTGAGATGGCAGATGGAAGATCAAGAACGCGGTACAGGATTTTGGAGAACACATCATTATGCAAATCGTAACGGAAATTTATATCCGACCCATGGGTTAGGGCCAGTGGCTCAGTATATGAATCTTGCGCGGTCAGAAGATAACTTCAAAAGTATCGTCTCTTTCTCAACGCCCTCATTAGGAAGGAAAAGTTACAGCGCAAAAAATTATCCCGATGATCATAAATGGAATACTTTAGAATTTAAAGGAGGAGATCTAAATACATCTATAATTAAAACGCAGATTGGAAGGACGATACTGGTCCAATGGGATGAGACAAGCCCAAGACCTTACACAAGACATAATTTAATACAAGGCACCCAAGGAACTCTAGCTGGCTTCCCTACCCGCGTAGCATTGGAGGGAGGAGTGTTAGGGCTGACAGAAAATCATCATAGATGGGTACAGGGAGATCAGCTGGAAGTGTTGTATCAAAAATATGATCACCCACTGTATACACGATTAAATCAAAAAACTAAAGAAAGTGGGCATGGAGGAATGGATGGAATGATGGTCTATCGAATAATTGAGTGCTTACGCAAAGGATTGCCAATGGATCAGAATGTATATGAAGGCTGTTTCTGGAGTGCCGTCGCGCCGTTAAGTGAACTCTCAGTTGCACAAGATGGCGCACCGCAGAAGTTTCCCGATTTTACTAGAGGAAATTGGAAGACAACAAAACCTTTAGATATAGTCACTTAAGAAAGAGAATTCTGTAAGGACACCTATAACTACAAAGATTTAGTAGGGCGTGTCCCTCGTTCCTCGGGCCGTGCTATGCAGGGGTTCCGTCTCTGCTGTGCAGAGACCACTGCGTGCCCTTACTATCACTCACGCGTGATTAATTAATATGTACAAAAGCAAAAACTTCTTTTTTTGAGCAATAGGCAACGATTTTAAATTTTATAGAGTATTTTACATAGAGACTACTTCAAAACCAAATCGTAAGCCATGAAAAAAACCTTACTAGTAATATCCATTATTTGTATTCAGCTGCAATTGGCGTTGGCCTGCACATTCGTACCAAACGCATTTTGTTTTGCGGTAAATAATCCAGATACTGATTTGGTAGTTTCTGGATATATCACAGCGGTAGACACAGATGGTATTAATATTGAAGTCATCCAGATTATCAGTGGTGTAGAAACAAGAACAAACCTAAGAGTGTGGGATGGTACGGACTTTGATTGCAATGGGAATCATTCAATGGCGGCGAGTGATTTTGGAGTAGTGAATGATACAATTATTCTTATACTACCTCAGATTGATTCCATGGAAAATATCTGGGACGAAATTGGAGATTATAGAAGGCCTGAAAATTATGAGAATACGACGTTCTTAATGGTTAAAAATAATGTAGTAAATGGCTTTCTCTCAGGGGATATATTCAACACAGTGGGTGCTCTTACTGAGTTTGATTATGACCTATTTATCGAATATTGGCTAGAAGATAATGGCTGTGATAGAATCACAGATACAGAAACACCTCTCTGGCAACGCAACTTAAAAGTGTATCCTAATCCAACTTCGAATTCTATTAACTTAACCGCTGATCGAGACTTCGGATCATTCCGTTTAGAGCTCATTGATATCTATGGTGATGTAGCCAGAATAGAAATATGTGACAAAGATTGCAGAAACGTGCCTATGCAACATTTAGCATCAGGAATGTATGTACTGAGAATAAGAAAAGAAAATAAGATCGTTTACAGAGAGAAGATTATTAAGATATAATACTTCCTTTAAGAGTCTTATGTATGGCTATTTGTATATCTTGTTTTGACACACAAAACAAAGAAAAATGGTAAAACGAATTGCTTTTCCTGTAATCATAACATTGATGGCTTTTGTTTTATTACAATCCTACTCATGCAAATCAATCGAAAAGCAAGATTTAGAACTTAGCCCACTTTTCTCTGACAACATGGTCTTACAGCGAAATGAAGAAGTAGCAATCTGGGGGAAAGCGGACGCAGGGCAAAAGCTGACAATTAATACAACTTGGGGACAAGAAGAATCGACCAAGGTAAATGGCGACGGAACTTGGAATATGAAAATTAAAACTACATCAGCCAAAGGCCCCCAACAACTAACTGTTAGCACAATAGATAGCACCGTTACATTCTCAAATGTATTATTAGGCGAAGTCTGGCTGGCATCTGGGCAGTCAAATATGGAAATGCCATTAACAGGTTATCTACCAGACGAACCAGTTGATAATTATGAACAAGAAATAGAAAATGCAGAAAATCCTCTGCTCAGAATGTTCACTGTCAAACGTAAACAAAGCAATATTCCTCTAGATACGCTCATAGGCACATGGCAACAATCAAATCCTGAGAATGCAAGAAAATTTAGTGCAACAGCTTACTTCTTTGCGCGTAAACTCATAAAAGAACTTGAAGTACCAGTTGGAATTATCCATAGCAGTTGGGGAGGGTCTGAAGCAGAAGCATGGGTAAGTAAAGCAGGACTGAAAGAGTTTCCAGAATTTATTGTAGAAGTAGAACAACAAGAAGGGAACGTGGATTACATGAGTACGGAAAGCCCGAATGAATTATCAGCATGTTTGTACAACGGAATGATTCATCCTATAATACCGTATACATTAAAAGGTGCCATTTGGTATCAAGGCGAAAGTAACATAGGTAGAGCAAAACAATACGAAACGCTGTTTCCTAGATTGATAGAAGATTGGCGATCAAAGTGGAACGCAAATTTCTCCTTTTATTATGCGCAAATTGCACCTTATGGATATAATAGCAATGATTTAAGTGCGGACCTTAGAGATGCACAACGCAAGTCACTGCACATGGAAAAAACAGGCATGGCCATTTTGTTAGATATTGGAGAACAAACTAATATTCACCCCGGTAACAAACAAGATGTTGGAAAACGATTAGCTTATCTTGCATTAGCATATGATTATGGAGAAGATATTGTTTATTCGGGCCCTCTGTTTAAAAAGCAAACGATCAAGGGAAGATATATTTATTTAGATTTTGATTTTATAGGGAAAGGCTTGATGACTAAACAGAATCCAATTCCCTATTTCGAAATTTCTAATGATCGTGAAAACTTCAAGCCTGCACAAGCAAAAATTGTAGGAAATCAAATTGAAGTGTTTTCTCCGCAGGTGCAGAAACCGTTCTTTGTCAGGTATGGTTGGAAGGATTATCTAGAACCTACTGTGTTCAATAGTGCAGGACTACCAATGTCTTCGTTTTCTACTGCGAATTAGTCACTGCTGGAAGATTTTTTGCGATCATATTTTTTGATTCGGGATAGCTGCATCATAAGACTATCCTTATTGTTTCTTCCTCTGTAGATCAATGTATCGTTACCTACCAATTCATATTTACCTTTAAAGTCTAGATTCCTATAATTGTGGAAATTCCAGAATTCAAACTGCTGATAGCTTGTGTCTATGATGTATTGGAATCCAGAAATCGTATCCTGCTCTGATGTTACAATGCCGCGCCTACCACGTTCAAAAAAGAAGCGTTCAAACCTTGGAATATTCTCAGATTCTGACTCAATCTTATCGATATTCCAGACGCCTTGAACGATAGGCGATTGTATATTCCACCACGTTTTTTTGTACGCGAGATATTCAGAAGAAATCATGGTCGTAATCCCAACAAGTCCAATAATTTTAGCCAGAGTAACTATCTTGTATAGTTTGTTTGGTGGATCAAAGAAAGGGTAGGTGTATTTTTCAATAGGTCCCGAGTTAAAAAGAAAAGAGAAGAGTCTGTTTCCTTGGCTTAAGAAAATCATCACACATGTAAAGAGAAATATAAAAGCTATACTTAAATTCTGAATGTCAAAAAAGTAACTATGCATGAGATTCAAAGTAAGGATAGGGATAAGAATAAGTGCTCCCACAATATAAGTCCTTCTAAAACATAATAGTAAAGCGCCTATGAGTTGCATCCATCCCATAAAAATTTGATACTTGGGATTATAGGTGTAAAAACTTTGAATAAATTCGATAGGTTCTAAGTCTATGATTTTCTTGTCAAAGGTATGATAGGAGGATTGAAATATTTCGGAATAAATTTTTGGAAAGACCATACTGATCAAGGTGTAAGCAAAATAATAGCGCAATACACTGCTGACAATATAATTACCAGTAGCTAGATTTCCTTCCTGCCGTAAACGCGTTAGAATAATGCTTCCGGAAAAGAGTCCAAAACCTAAAAAAATGGACAGCATCTTTAAATTATAGCTGTTATCTATAACTGGATAGTCCTTAAAGTCAAACCATAAATAGGATAATACTCCAAAAATGCTTAAACAGCAAAGAATGAAATAGGCACTATGGTTAGTCGTTTTAAGCATTATTAATGACTAAGCTCGTGAATCCGTCTGGATATTCCTTTTTTTTTCGACGAATTTGGGATTTATTAACAAAAGGAAGGGAGACTAACTCAGTTAGCCACCACAATCGGACTAAACTCAGAATGCGAACCATCACTAAACTCTACCTGTACCGTGTACCTATAGGATTTGCCTTTTTTAATCCTCTTATCTACAAAATCTTTAGTATCTGATTTAAGCACTTTTAGGAGCTCAAAACCACGTTCCTCCTCAGCACGATATAGCACAAATCGATATTTTCCTTCGAAGGGATAACTCCAATTTAAACTGAGTCCTTTTTCTGAATTTTGATCTATGAGCAATGTTTTAATGCCTGGTTTGAGTACAACATTCACAGCTTGTAAGACAAGTGGATTTGCAGATCTAGACTGCAGCCCAGCTTCATCAATAGCAAAAATATTATAAGAGTAATATTTCCCTTCTTCAATCATGGAGTCCGAGTATGTACTCTCTCCTTCTTTGAATTCTTTAAGGACATTCCAATTTCCTGTCCCAGTTCTCCGATATAATACATGCTTTTCTAAATCATTACTATGGCTATTTGCCCATTCTAGATTGATCGCCGATTTTTCCACCTTGTATTCTGTAAAAAGGGGAGAAGTGGGTGGTATTGTGTCTGGACGTTTTACCTCCAATATCTCTGACATCCCTGAGTAATTGAATCTTCTGTCTACGGCAATAACTCTATAGTATGCATTTCGAGTTAAGGTTTTTAAGGTAACGGTATCCTGATAATTATTAAACGGAATTGCCTGCCCAGTGAGTAGGGAGAATTCATGATAATCTGCATTGGCATAAAAGATTTTGTAACCTAGAATATCAGGCTCTGGATTTTTAGTCCAAGTCAAACTCACAACTCCATTACTATCTACAATACCTTCAAGACCTACTGGAGGACTAGGGGGAATCGTATCTTCTATTAAGCCATAGATAATTCTGGACGAAGCTACATTTCCTGCAGTATCAATGGCATTTACGTAATAGTAATTTCTATCAAGACTAAGCGCAAATTTATCTGTGTAAGAACGAGCCGACTTCTTAAGTGGCGTTTTTGTCAATTTGTAATAATTGTCTTCATATTGGTGTCCTCTGTAAATGTCAAACCCTTTTAAATCAGAAGCACCTTCGTATTCCCAAGTGATTTTTACTTCGGTGCCCATTGTGTTTTTTGCCTCCGTTATTTCTGGTGCCGGGGGAGCTGTTCTATCACGCCCCATTGCAGTAAACCTACCTATGGCTGGACCTTCATGACCAAAAGGTGTAATGCCTACAACTCTATAGTCATATTCTTTATAATTCGCGACGGAATCTTGATAAACAAAAAATGGATTGTGTAAAGATGCGTCCCTGCTAAGTCCATGGACGAAAGGCTCTTCATTTAAGCGAACAAATTTCCCACCTTTCGGTGCGCGTTCAATATAGTATGCAGTGTACTTTCCGAAGTATGTGTCCCTTAACCAACGTAACACTACCATTTGCTCTGATTCCTCTGTTTCTAGTTGTATAGCAGGGTAGCTTGTAATTTGTTTGTCCACAAAAGCTATTCCAGGGGAGTGCGCAATCTGATTTTCTTTAAGTGAATTGGCAGTAATTTTATAAACATATTGTACTCCAGTCTTCACACGTTTATCTATAAATTGAAGTCCTGAATAATCGGCGGTTCTTGCATCCATATCCGCAGCGAAAAGTGCAAATGAATACTTATGGTTTAATTCATCCGACTGCGCTACCCAAGCACCCATTCCTTCACCCATTTCGCGACTTTTAATAGGCGCGTAAATACATTCGGCTGCAACGGTCATATATTTTGGAAACTCTTCCGCTTCAAGGACAGGTTGCCATTCCTCTTTTGGAGTAACTTTCGTACTGCCAAGCATTACAAATAAATCTGTATCGTAGTTATTTGAATCTACGACCATCCTGTGTACTTGGTATCCATACCTGTTTCCCTCTAGCCAAAGTGAAGGACTCGAAGGAGCCCATCGTAAAGTGATCGCAGATTCACTCCGCTCAGTAATGAGATGTATAGAGCTAATCTCTATAGTTGTTGTATCCGTCTGCCCACTTTGACCATTACAAAATTGTGCGTATGTGAGTACCAAGATGATTAAATAGCTAGCTGTATTTGACATATGCTTCTGTTCTATTAGTTTGAAAAGTTTAATGGAATGTCAGGACTCCCCCATGCCGGAATGGAGTTGCCGTTCAGTTCTATCATGTAGTAGTTGACATTAAATTTATAGTTGCCTGGATTGTTTTCTAAATTAAATCGATTCGGTATTTGATTAAGCCAATAATGATACATAGCATTATAATTAGAAAACTGATCTTTTATGTGTTCACGCTGCACATTACCAATTTGTACAATTGACCCAAATGAAGAACCTGGAGGAAAATAGTCAAAACTTGCACTGAAATAATGCATGGTAACCATCCGAGCTTTAAATGCTGCCATATCTTGTTCCACCCTCCGATTAAAGTCATACAGAAATCGCGTTACACGTTTTGAGCTTATCGTTACATCTTGAATACCAGTTGTAGCTCCTCCTAACGGAGAACCCATACTTATTATTCCATTAGAAGGTGCGGTACTAATGCCACTATAAAATACTTCATTACTAGCAGAGGCAATACTGCTATTGTCTTCATTTTGGATATTGTCAGGATACATCTCTTCTGCCATCTGTGATACCGTATTATCCCAAGCATATTGCACATCTTCCTGACTTAGTAGCGGAAATACAGTCCTAGGATCAATAGTCTTAAAGCGACTAATCTTTGGCTTGTTTATATTTTGCATGTGAAAACCCATCTGCATTTCATTTTGTTGAAGCAGAGGTTTCAGATTGTTATAATCTAAATGAATACCGCCACCTCCCATCCAGGAAATTCTAGGCTTCCTCAAATCAGAGAGAATTCTGTAATGTCCAACATCTGGATGATCTCGTTCTGCCTGATATGGGAAAAACCCGTGCTTCAAGTAGCTAAGCATTGATTCATATGCAGGCTTAGCAGTATTACTCCAGTAATAGTTGTCTAAATCTGGATAGAATGCAATAAGAGGCAATCGTTCATAACTATCATCACCAAAGGATGTGCTTACTCCGTACATATCAAATCTATCAAAGCCCTCCTCTGTTCTCAGTTGCACCCATGGATCGACTGACGAAAATTCCCCAGAACCAGTTTCTCGCCATGTGAGAAGAGATTCAGCATTTGCAAGCTTCTCTTGAAGCGAGTTAAACTGCGATGTTTTAAATGGAAATTTAAATATTATAGTTTCATTAGGGTTCAATTCACTTTCCCCTGGAATAAGTTTGCGTGTATTAGAGATGAAGTTTGTCTTGGTATTAAGCCCAGCAAAAACTGCATCTGTAAAAGCTTCATCATAGGAAAGTACCACATTTTGCTGCTGTAAGCTGATTGTATTATTGTTATTATTATTTAAGTGGCTTAGAAAGCTATTTAAAGCAAGTGGATTGTTGTTATTAGCCAAGGTATTTGCAGCTGCTTCTTCTTTTATTTTACGTACAATGACCAAATTGTAGATCATATCATTCTGCAAAGCAGGTGGGATTGTAAAGCTGATACTTTTACTATAAGAGCGAATAGGTACAATAAAAGGATCAGAACCATCCATACTGTAAAACTTTGCGAAGTATTCTACAGCTTTTCCATCTACGATGTCCTTAAAGTAGGAGGATCTTAAATTTCGGAAAAATTCAATCTTACCATTTTTGGAAAGGAGTGCATCTTTTAAATAATATCTTTGATTCGGGAAAGGATTTGCATCTTTCAATAACCGCTCATCAATTTGTTCTGGTAATTCAGTTGTTGTAAAGACGATTGTGGTGTCCTCACTCCAATACCCTTCTTTCTGAGCATGGGGTGGCCAAAGAACTTTCTCCCATTTCCCATTTTTAAGTTCGCGTGCAGCTAGTTTTATGAATAAACTTAGGTTTTTATTTTCTTGGGGTGCACTGATATTTGCTGTAAGAATAGTGTTGTCATCGTTCAAACTCCAACTACGCGTATCCATCGCCACGAGTCCACCTGTGGCCTTGTCTCTAACTTCTAACTTCTCAATATAAGGTTCTATCTTCTCTGTATACACCCTTGTGTCTACAATTTTTCCGTCCTCGTCGAGAATGTCTTCGAATGCCGGGATTTCAAAAACCTCTTCTACAGGAATTGTAAAACTGACTTTAGGGCGGACGAAGGGATTCACGTTTTTGGCATCATTTCCTGGATCGGTTCCGGCGATAATACTAAAACCAAATGGATCCACTTTTGGAGGTACACATTTCTCACCCACAGTAAAACTTATGTTTGCGGAGCCTTCTACCAACCCACCTAGTACGCTATACATAACCGCTGCTCTTCCTTCTGCCCATACAGGATTCGGGAATCCACCACGTACTAAGAATGCAGCACCGAGTTTAAATAGATGAAATCGTTTTAGACCAAAAAACCAGATTTGTAACCCTACCTCTCCAAGTATACCTGCATACAATTGCCCTGATGCATACCATCCATTACTTCCCATAGGGTCAATAACTTCTCCCGCTCCTGTGTAACACACAGAATTGCCTCCGTATTTTATAACATTCACATCAAATCCTAAAGCAAGTTGCAGATGTGCATAAATTATAAATACGCTGATATCAATTTCAGTATCCGCAGATAAACCAAGAATAAATCCTTGCGCGGTGGCAGGACTACCAGAATTCCCAAAGGATCTATCGCTATCTTCAACTTCTGTTAAACTCTGTCCTCCCTGTAATCCATTTGCACCATCCCCTTCGCTTGGTACATCTAGTAAATCACTTATAAGCTTTGGTAATGCCATGAAACCCACATCAATATCACTGCCAATTTGGAAATATGTTCTAATGTTAATTGTTAGCAAGTCTAATATATCTGCTGATAAACCTCCAGGTTCGGTAGGACGTCCTAGTTTAAATGACCAAGTGTTATCTCCAATCTCTGGGGCTTCTAAATGAAATGCAGCTCGCACAAATCTAGATCGTTTTTTACCTGTTACGGGATAGTCAAATGCCTCAATATTAGGCGTGGTACCTTTCAAACTTAAGACTGACATTTCTAAATCAAGGTACACCGCAAATGAAGCATCAAATATTTTTCTATCGAGCTGCTTGTCAAATAGAATCTTTATATCTGCTTTAATAGGGGCTTCTGCACGCTCGTCAATATCAGCCATGACATACCCATCTCCCACAATATCAAAATATGTTAAGCCTTGCCCGCGTGTTATAGCTGCCGTTACACCTACATCCATATTAAACACGGATGCATCTCCTTTCGTAGCAATCGCGACACCTACTTTGAAGATATATGATCCCTCATGAGGAATAGCTCTGAAACCACTCAAGGTCATGCAATCATCATTTGATGGAGAAGTGTCATGTATTGAATTTGCGGATTTGACCAGATCACCATTAAAACCTTCAGAGTTTTGCTCGCCGACATTATCCAAACGCATATTGTAATAGATCCCACCACTTAATCCTATCAGATCTATAGGGCCCAATGTTACGATGGATCCGGTGGAAGAGACAGCTTTACCATCTACATACCAAAACCTGTAACCATCTGTACTAGCGAACATCGCCCCAAGTTGTACTGTTGCAATCGGTAAGCCAATAGTTAATTGGCCCGCTATACCAGTTACATTATTTACACCACAATACGTTTCATCATTATAAAAACAAACCTTCCCTTTAAATGTAATTCCCGAATTCTCTGTACCTTCTTCACCAGCCGTTTTCGCACCAATCTCTATACAACCCACATGAAGTCCATCAAATAGAAAACGGTTCCTGTCAAAATCAAATTTTGCACCGATCTTAAGATCTACATTTGCCTCAAACCCGCCATCATCATCATCCATTAAATTAAGTGCTATGTTAAACTTCAGTTTTGCACCAATGCACTTCGTAGCTAATTCATTAAAATCACTTTCTACTTCCAATTCACGAATGGTCAATGGGAATCCGGAAATGCCTTCTTCATCATCATCACCTGTCCATGAGCCACCCATGTATTTTTGTGGGCTCGCAAACGAATGATTCCAATCAAATCCTTTTTTACTAGAATAGGCTAGATCAAATTGCATCCCTTTAAAATTAAAAGGTGTGTTAACGCTCGCGGTATCTGTCTTCAGAGCTGTCTCAGAACTACTAGTAGTAAAATCCATTACACCATCAAAATAAAGGGAGAGACCATTCATCTCGTCATCATATTCGCGGTCATTTACAAAACTTTCAGGGACCTCACCGTATTTAATGTGTACATAAGAATTATTTTTCAAAGTGATATTCCCCATGAAAGCCGGTGTGCTTAATTTCCCACTCGGTTTTATGCCCATAAAAAATCCCCACTCGGAGTCCGGCGTTGCATCTTCATCTCCCAAGGATATAAAATCTGGAGAATTGCTTCCCTCGGTTGAACTATCAGCACTGTTGTCATTGCTTGGAACGGTATAAGCAAGAACCGCTTCATAATCAGTGTCCTCGTCCGTGATAGGAATTCCAAATTTACCTTCTAGTTCACCTTCCCTAAATACATTCTGAATAATGCGTAATCTGAAACTGTCAATAGAAAATGAACAGTCATCCACCTCGCCATCACCAAATGCTACAATGTTTTCTGCGAATATTTCTCCTGAGAATCCTGTGTTATCAATAAAAAGATTCTGGACTCCGGCTTTTAACTGTCTTCCTGCATTGTTTTTATAGAAATCTGCAGGTGCCCTCATCGAAATTTCTTTCAAATAAAAGCCACTCCATATGTTTATCAGATCACTTTGTTTTTCGGAAGCTGTGATTGCCCCATGTGCATAGCCTTCAGGAAACACCATGCCCTCTGGATTTTCTAAACTTGAAAAATCTAGGTAACCCTCAGTAACATGAAATCCCCAACCTTCTAACCCTTTTAACTGAAACGGATCCATGGTGAAGTCAACCATAAAATTGTTGGTACGGATATGTTCTGCAACTTCTGCTGGTAAATTGTCTTTTTCATCATCATCCAAACATGCTTTCTCCCTCTTCAATTCAAAATTAAAGTAGGCTTTAACAGGGCCTTCTCCGGGTTCTCCAGAATCTGTGTCTTTTACAAGTTTGTCTTGATCAAATTCCGCTTCCATACGTAAAGCAAAATTTTCTACACATGCACATTTGAATTCTATATATGTTGATTTTTCACGTATTTCGGTTGGATTATTACTAGAATTTCCTTTGATGATATATTTTATGTCGCGTGCATCTTCGTCCTCTTCCCAATAGTCTTCAATAACAATGTTTCCGTTTAAATGCAGAAGTACTTCCGCTTCAAAACCAGATGGTTTAATAAATACTTCACCTGCTATAGAGAGCCACTGATCCGTGCGCATTTTTTCGAAATGTTGTTCGTACAGCAGTTTCACTGTAGATCCAGTCGGATTGAGCGTTAATGCAGTAATTCCAATGAGCAGTTTGTGTTCTTTTATATCGCGCTCAATACCTATTGGCATACCTAAAGGACGGTCAGCGACAAAGGCGGAAACAATGCGACCCTCGTCTGCATTCTCTTCCAACCATGTATTCACTTGTCCATCAAGACCAAGCGTCTCCGCACCACTAGAAATAGAGCTGTTTATATCGTTTAGGTTAAATGGTGTGTCTTCTTGCTGTGCTTTTACAACACCATCTACAAGTTGCCCACTGCTGTTTAGTTTTATGTTCTCAAACTCCACTTTTACCAGAACATTGTTCATGAAATCAATCTTGATGATTCCTTTTCCACTGATACTATTACCACTCGTGTTGCTTATGTCTAATTCAGTCACAGAAAAGTATCCCGCCGTAAAACTTGTGAGACCTGATGTTATAGGAGCAGCAGTCATGTCTAGGCCTGTAATCTCAGCAGGCGTTGTGCAGTTAGTAATTTGATTCACAGGTTTTGTTAGCGGTGTGCCCCCTCCTTCAGCATCTTTATCAATGCTAAATTTGCGTGTAGGAGATACTCTATATGCTTGGTCAATAAGATTTGCAAGTTTAGGATCGGAAATATCGGATGAGCCGTCTCCTGTATTTAACCAAAGTACTCTCCAGAAATAGTCACCTTCTTCTGTGATCTCATCTGTTTCATGTTGCACGTCTTTGTAGACAGCATTCTGAATAGCATTTGTATTAAAAAAGTATGTGCTGCTAGTAGGATTACTATTTGCACCTTCAACATGGCCATTATATTCGATCTTCCCTTGGTCACCAAAGATGATATCCGCATCTGTAAATGTGTTTTCTTTTGCTACTTGAATTACATAATGTTCATCTATTTCAGAAAAATAAGTCAGTTCGGTAATATCTTGGTGTTTAGCATGTACGAGCGCAAGAGGTGTAATTAAGCGTTCTGGGACATTTCCTGTATTCCATTTTAACTGAACTTTCCCCGGAAGAACTTTAGCTTCATGAACAGGGGATTGCAGTTTTGGCATGGGCATACCAACATTAAAATTGACATCTGAAAATCCACCTTCAAACCAATCTTCTAAAGTAGGGCTGCTATATCGCATTTTTGCTGTAGGGCTAGGTACTTTATATGTATAGCTTGTTCCTTGGCTGATTGTTAAATTGCCATCTGAAGTTTCAGAATCGCCACTATCTGAGCCGGGTGTTTGTTCGCTTTGCAAATTCAGAGGCATAAGAGATGCACGCAGTGCTTCTGCGTCGTCAATGCCTATATCTTTTAAGTATTGAATAGGTCCAGTTGGCCATCTATTCATGACGTTTGTTCTATTGTAAAAGTTTGAACTGTTTTCAGACGCCTTTACATTAAAGTCAAAACCAAGACGGTTTACATCTGTGCAAACAGGATCGTATTGAGCAATTATAGGAAACTGTTTGAATGGGATCGTATCGTTTTGTAGAGGGTAGTAGGGGTCAAAGGTAAAGTTCACTCCATCGCTGCAGTCGGTCGTTATTGACTCATCAGATTCAATTGAAAAAGTTACATAATCAGACCGGATAGCATATTTAGCTTGTTGTTCTCCTATTGGACAAATGAGGTTTACGACATATTTATGACCATTGATGAAATTTAACTCCAATCCACTTTTGACAACATTATTATCATCAATATTCCATTCTGTTCTTGCGTTATCTATTCCAACAACAGATTGTTTGTCTTGATTACTTATCCATTCTGCTCTTGTAGTGATTGACGCTATATTGTGTTTAGTAAGGTCAATAAATGAGAGAATAGATTTTACATCTCCTACCGGCAATCCATCTTCCTGTGGAAGTGTCCATGTAAAATTAGGTTTGTTTGCTTTGACAAAAGATGCATTATTTTCTGGTTTGATAATTTCTGGTGGTGTTAATCCAGAGTAAGTAAAGTTTACTACCTGAGAAAATTGATCATGCTCTATGCCTTGATCTTTACGACGACATTTAACGAGCACCGCGTATTTATGGCCATCTTTAAGTAGTAAATTTAGACCCATTTGAGCTGCAACTTTGTCAAAGTCTCCTACTGTCCAAGATGATGTACTGTTCTCAAATCCTAAAGCAGCTTGTTTGTCAGAGTGTGACTTAAAGACTTCCAATGTGGTAATAGGTTCTAGATTGTTTTCAGTTTCATCTATAAACACAAGTGCGGATAATACGTCGCTTGGAGCCCCACCATTTATTTTCAAAACGTCCCATTGAAAATGATCATTCCCTGTATGTATCACAACACCATTCTGTTCAGGAATAGTAATCACTGGAGGTGTAATGATGTCATCTCCTTCTTCTGGCTCTGCAACCACCTTTATAAGACGACATCCCCCAAAACCACTATTTTCCATAGATGGGAAGCCAGGACTTGGAGAATATTTATAATTTAAATGTATACAGACAAAATACTCTCCAGCGTATGTTTCTACGTTGTAAGAATCCATTTGGTCCTCCATACTGGAATCGTTCTTAAAATCTGTTCTCGTCCAATAAAAGGAAGGGTTATTTAGATCTGATAATGATATACTGCTTATCTCATCCGTTTTTCGTATTACTCCAAGATTATATCTATGTGAAGCGTCTACTCCAAATTCTTCAAAATTTGATTTATTCCATTTGAAATTAATGATTTCGTTTTCTGTATATGTAGCTCCTTCACTAGGACTTATAAGGCTAGGTGCAGTGAGTTTCTCTTCTGGTTCGCCATAATAAACGCGCACACATTTACCTATACCTTCGTCAATAAATGGAGTCAGATTGTAATTTTGTGATGCTTGAGGGGGGTAAGACACGGATGGGCATATGGCATATTCTTTGCCTTCGATAAAATTATATTGACCGATTAGTATTTCAAGCGAATTGGTGTGACCTTCTGGCAGTTCTAGCCCAGAACTAAACCAAGTTAAATTTTGATCATAAATGTTTGAATAGTTGATTTCGGGTGTTTCAGGTGTAACTTCTTTGATGCCTATTTTGTATTCGTGCAATGATTGGATTGTTTCCCCAATATTAGAGGGATTCCAATTTATTGTAATTACTTCGTCCACAGGCAGACTTGACTCTGCTATAGGACTAGTTATTACAGGTACGGAAAAATACTCCGTAGGCTCACCGTAATTAAATTGTATGCAATTTCCAAACCCCTCATCTTCGAACGCAGGAACAAAGGGAGTCTCTGGCATATCTACGAAAATACAAGCGTGATATTCTTTGCCTTCTATAAAGTAAAAAGGATCTCCATCTGTATTAAATTCTAATGAGGATGGCTGATCTAATGCCAAACCATAGTCTGTAGTAAAGAAAGTAAAATCAATATCTTCTACATTGTATTCATTTACTATCGGTAGTAAACTATTTTTTTCAACAACTCCAATTTTATACCGCACATTTGGGTTAACAGAACTTGCATCCCAAGCTGGTGGAGTCCATTGAAATTCTGAAATCAGTTCTACATCAAGGATAATACCATCATCAGGTGCAAATAATTGGGGAGGATCAAGATTTATAAATTCTGCATCGGAAGGATCCCCATAAGAGAATGTAACAACATCACTATGTCCGTCAGATTGATATTCAATCAAACCTTCATCATCATACACGCTTACCCTGACTGCATATTGATGTCCCTCTATAAGGTCTATGTCTTCTGGAGACAAAGTATTTCCCTCAATGTCTGTTTCTAAAAAAATGTAATCCACTGTTGGGTCAAGCATTGCTTCGGTGGGGCTCATACCATTGTATGTAGTAATATCAATTACTTTGAGAGTGTATCTAGAATTGAGCAACACATCTGGGTCTACTGTTCCTGGTGCCAGCCAAGCAAAATTAATTGCGTCAGCTGCATTACTAGCTATCTCTTCATCATCAATCGGATATGTTATCACGGGTCTATCTGGATGTATGATTTCAAATTCTGCACATCCTAAAGGAGCTGGTTCAGATAGCTCTTCTCCGGGTAAACTGGAAGGTGTGTAAGCATGTGCATTTATGCATAGTGTGTAGATACCTTCTGGTAATGCTCTTGATGTAAAAATATCAGAAGTTGAGCCAGTAATCATAATGTCAGATTCGTTAAACTCTAAATATAATTCAGCAAATTCATCTCCTTGATAATCTCTAGTTTCTCCTGCTGCGAGAATAATTGGTTCTGGACCAATTGATTCAGGATCAGTGATTATTGAAACTCCGCTATTGCTAATTAAACTTGCAGACAAGTAGAATTCTACTGGCATCGTTCCTTGATTTGTCATTGTCATGACTATATTAAACTCGAAATTGAGATATTCATCAAACAATAACGGATATTGTGGGGAAATACCCAGATTAAGTTGGATAGGCTTCTGTGCTTTTATATTACTACTTAATAAAAGCAAGCTGATGATAAGAAATTGAAGTTTAAATATGATTTTCATCTTTAAATTTTTGCTGTTAAAAGCTTACATTATAAGAGGCATTTGCTCTTATATCATTTCTGTTTTCTTTGAGTTCAAATGACCGTCTTAGATTTCCTATATTTAATGAAAGTCTTTGTCTTTTTTGTGGAGTATAACTTATCGCTAATTTGGTATTTAGTACTGTCCCGCTGCTTATGCCATTATTGCTCCTCAAATTGTAGGTACTACTCAAAGATATTCTTGCCTTTTTGTCCAATTTTTTAGATACCCCTAGAGTTCCACCATACCTATTTGAAGAACTCACAAAAGATTCTGTTGTATTATAGTTTCCTCCGAATTTGATCCCTAAACCACTTGATTTCCATTTTATCCCGTAGCTAACGCTGGCTATTCTTGATTTTGTGTTTCTCGGCTCAGTATAAAATGCACTAAGATCATCAAGTGCAAATTGCACCAATGATAAAGTGATATTTTGTGTTTTATCTCCTGAAATAAAACTCAAACGGGGAACAACAGTTAGGTTTTTTGAAACCTGCGCATAACGCAAAGTATCTTCTACATTTACAAGACCAGCGGACTGATCTTGCGCAAAATTTGAATAGTTTGTACTTAGGCTAAAAACCTTTCCTGAGTTATAGTTAACTTGAATGGATTTGATATTTCGCTCGTTTGTGAGTAAACGCAGTTCACGTAAATTGTTTTGTTGTGTTCCATAAGTAGCTCCAATCGTTAATTTTCTTTCAAACAAGCTAAAGCGTGTGTTCAAGGTGATGTTTCTGTAATCATTCTGTATGTAAAAAAGACCAAGAGATTTGTAAAGTGGCTCTACTTGTTTGATTTTAAAACCAAGTGTAATGCCCTTTAACTGCAATCGAGCAAAAGCATCCCCTGCATAGGAGAAGAAAGTTGAGCTCGTAGGTGTAAGCGTCTTTTGAGCTAATTCTTGATACGTTTTTTCAATAGTGACACTATCATTGGTTTGGTCATTCGTAAACACGCTGCCTGCAATATTCATCCCTACGGTGAAATTGCTAGCAATAGTTGTTTGAGCTTTTAAGCCAACAACAATATTTTCTTCTGGTGTAAGTATATCCCTTAAAGTATCTACTATTGCTACAGGAGGATCTAATTGGTCCTTTGCCTTGAAAAGCATGAGTTCTATATCTCCTTTAGAGGAATTATAACCAAGTTTTGTTCCAAATGCTTTGCGTTGGTATATAGGAATAAGTGCAGTTCCATATACTAAGCTGTCAACCTGAGGAAGTAAGTTTTGCATTGTTCCCCGCATCGCAGTAAACCTGAAATTTCCAGGTGTCAATTGTACACCTATGCCATTTATGTTTTGTCCTGAAAGTGTATAGGGCGAAAATTGATATCTATTAGCTCCAAAGTAAATCTGTGCCCATTTGTATTTAGGTCTAATTCCAATTCGGTTTATCTGCTTTGAAAAATTTAATCTGCTGTCTCTGAAGGATAGTGTTACGGGGACTTTGAATCCATAGAATGAGAAGGTGGAGTTTCCTTGTACATAATAAGAAAGAGGCGACCTATCATTTAAATTCTGAGAGGTTCTAAACATGCTCCCCCCCATACTCAAATTCCCTGAAAATTTAAAAGGCTCTTTCTTAACTAAATTCGTTATATCCTGAGCTTGCAATTGCAATACACAAGAGAAGAATAATCCAACTAAAACTATTTTTATTAATCCACTAAAATGATCCATACGCTTTTAATAAGGTGTTTCTATATTTTTCAGCAAGAGAGACAGAACGTTAAGTGCTAATATCAGCCCCTCTTGAATGAAAAACTTACAATACAATTCTGGATATCTCTTTTTTTTCGAAACACGATTACGGTTCCACAGTCTAATTGGAATTGAAAATGTTATCCTATTTTAAAGATGACCCTATTGGAGATATATTAGAGGTGTGTTTTAGTAGAACTAAGGTAGATCTGTGAATTTGTTCACTTTCAGCTAGAATCTGAAAGTGGAAATCAGTAAAATTAGTTTTTGACAAGATTGAAAGGTTTAGAAAGATGTTCAGGATTTTTTAGTGTTTGAACAGAATTAGAAGAATTAAAAGAATGCTCAGAATTTCTAGGGATTCTTAAACGAAATGTAATTTTAATTATCGAATTAATGCGTGAGTTGCCTGGAAGGGGGCTTATAGCCAGTCACGCTTTGCGGGACCGAGCAGACTTGCGAGCTTGGAAGGGAACGACCCAACGGGGCACGCCCAAAAAAAGGTATCAAGATAAAAGGGCATCAAGGAATACACACACACACCATTATTCATTATCTAAACATTATTAATTATCTAAACCCGCTTAAACTCACTCAATCTCGTCAATAAATTATCCCTTTTACTCTTAGAAACACTCACCTGATCCCCATTTTTCATCTGCAAATACCCGCCATCTGCTTTTACAAATTTCTTGACATAATCAATGTTCACAAGATGCGATTGATGCACACGCAAGAATTTATTAGACTCCAGCATAAGTTCCACTTCCTTAAGAGTTTTGGACAAAAATAGCTTTGCATTATTTTGCATGTACACATTTGTGTAATTATTATCAGATTGGCAACGATAGATGGTACTCGTGTCGACTATCTCTAAACCGTCGCTAGTAGAAAAGACAACTTTACTGTTAGAGATATTATCATTGAGATTGTAAAGCAAACTTTCGAGTTGCATGGATGGTAGTTCGTGCTTCTTATTTCTAGCCACCTTAGCTACCGCCTCTATCAATAGATCACTTTGTATGGGCTTCAATAGATAATCTACTGCACTATAGCGGAATGCTTGGATAGCATAATTGTCGTATGCCGTTATAAATATCACATCAAAGTCTACGGAGTCAAACTGTTTTAAAACCTCGAAGCCGTTCATCCAAGGCATCTCAATATCTAAAAATACGAGTTTAGGCTTTAAAGCGTTGATAGCTGCGATCCCTTCTTTTCCTGAAGTATAATCACCTAAAATTTTTATTTCTGGACAGTGCCTTGTGATTTCAATTTTTAATGTTTCGTTGCAATGCTTTTCATCGTCAATGAGGATAGTTGTTATCATATGTACAAAATAGCATATCTAAATTCTTCCTCCTAACGGAATGAGCAAAAAGACAAGCATATTGTGAATATTACTTCTTCTAGTTAGTATTTGAAAGTTCGATTCTCAGTGAGATATGCCAAATGATAGACTAGGCTTAATAAAATCAATGTTCATAAGCAATAAATAGGCATTTTCATTACTTTTATAATCTTTAAATAACTCCATGAGACTGGGTGTAATTCTATTTATCGTATGCATTTTGCATAATGTTTCTGCGCAAACGTTTGAGCAGATTACTGAGCTTGATAACATCGAGGTTAGGAATGTTGCCGCAGTGCATCAAGATGATTACTCTTTCATCTGGTTTGCAAAAGATGATGGTTTTTTCCGTTACGACGGCCACCATTTACGTTCTATAGCAGATCTTTCAGACCATAAGAATTTAGTAGGTGATAAGGATGTGTTTCGCATAAGGAAGGACCATGAAGGGGTTTTCTGGCTTTGTGGTTCCACGGGTGTATTGCTGTCTGTAGACCCTAGTACCTATGAGGTGAATTCTTATACACTTCCCATTACAAAAAAACTTGCGAATAATTCTTCTTTTGATACCGCCTCCGATGAAAACTTTATTTACATAGCTTCGGAAACTGGAATGATGATTCTTGATCGTCAGAGTAAAGAAATAGAAGTACTGATACCCAGAGAACATTTAGTAGGTGACCATCCAGGTGATCTAAATACCATGTATTGTTTATTTCAAGATAGGTTTCAAAAGGATAAACTTTGGTTACTCACCAGAGGTGGTTTGCTTTCCTATTATAAATCAACTAAAAAAGTATATTACCATACAAAAACATTAACGGATATTTATCATTATGGAACAACTGCCCTATGGGACGTGAGACAAGATGATGAAGGAAGATTGTGGGTTGGTGGAGGTTATTATGGTGCACAATATTATGATCCAGCAGCAGATAGCTGGACTTATTTTGATGACAAAGCCTACAGTCCACATACTGAGAATGTTAATAATCAGGTGCAAAAAACATATGAAAAATCTGAAAACGAAGTATGGGTGTTTTCCCGGTCAAGTGGATTTGGATATGCAAATCTTGATAAAAAAAAGTATACATATTTTAAAAGAAATCCTGACAGTAAACAATCTATTCTTAAAGGAAGATATAGTAAAATATTTCAAGATAAAGATGGTGCATTTTGGATTGGTGGTACGGAAGGCATCTCCTATTTTAATCCAAAATTTCAAAAAATAAAAAAAATAGAACTACCATTCAGTAAATCATATCAAAGTGACATAGATGAATCGCATGCTATTAGTTGGGAACAGTTAGACGAGAAAACTGTCCTGGTAGGAACTGCTTTAGCAGATGGAATTTACTTGTCTGATTTAAATCAACAGACAATTGAAAATATTTCAAATATAAAACTGCATAATGGTAAAGTTGTCAAAATTTGGGATTACTTGGATCAAGTATTACCTGCTTGGGAAATAATAAAACTTGAAAACGGTCCAGTATTAGTTTCAATTGCTGGAAGAATATTTGAATACGATATCAGACAGAAAATTTTAAAAGAATCTAACCTGCCATTCCTGCAAGAAAAAAGTCCTCCTAGACCAAGTAAAATGATTGAAAGCAAGGATGGCAGTCTCTGGATGATAGATTATTTTGGTGATGTGGTTCAGATTGAAGTGCCTTCATTCAAATTGAAACACAGATACAGACGTAGCGATATTTACAAAGGAGATGCAGATATAGAAGGTGATTACTCAGTTGATTTGGATGAGGATAGTCGAGGAAATATTTGGTTGTCTACCCACTTTAATATTTTTAAAATTAAGCCTGAAAATAAAACTGTAACACCGTTTAGCTCCACCTATAAGGAAATCAATGATTTTGTCCGCAGTATCAGCGAAGAACTTGTGATTACAAAAGATGATGTGATGTATATAGCGAGTGAAACTAAAGGTCTTTTAAAAGTGGATTTGAATGATAAGAATAATCATAAATTTTATACAATTAAAGATGGACTTCCTTCTGAGCGAGTATATTGTGTTACGGAAGATGGTGTAAAAAAAGTTTGGGTAGGAACGAAAAATGGTTTGGCAGTTCTAAATACTGAAAATGATAAGTTCAGTATAATTCAGAAAACACATGGCATTGTAGAAAATAACTTACAGCATTTTTGGTCGGCAGATATTGAAATATCAAAATACGATAAGGTGTTCTTTTATTCGCCTGAATACTTTGTATACACGGATGTAGAAGCATTTGGAAACTTTAGTACCCCTCCCATTCCCTTAATATCTGCAATAGAAGTATTGGATAACACCGCTGCTAGTAATTATTCTCTACACAGTCAGTCTGAGATCACTTTAGAATATAACGAAAACTATTTTACGGCACATTTAGGAACTGATAGTTATACGCTTAGTAAATCGCAAAAATTTGAATACATATTAGATGGCTATGATGATAAATGGCATTCTACAGACAATGCATCCGTAAGTTACACAAAGGTGCCCCATGGAAAATATACATTCTCAGTAAATGCAGCAGATTTTAATGGAAATTGGTCCACAGAACCAAGAAAAGTTCAAATTGAAATAATTCCACCTTTCTGGAAAACAATCTGGTTTAGACTTATATGTTTATTCATCTTTCTAGCAGTAGCGTACGCCATTTATAAATGGTGGCTAAACAATATACAAGAAAAGGAAAGGATGAAGTCTGAGTTTGATCGCAAATTAGCCCAAACAGAAATGGATGCACTTAGAGCGCAGATGAATCCACACTTTTTATTCAACTGCTTAAATTCGATTAAAAATTATGCATTGACCAAAGGTCCATTTGAAACTGCAGACTACCTTACTAAATTTTCTCATCTCATTCGCTTGATTTTGCAAAACAGTAAAAATTCTACTGTAATGTTGCAAGATGAATTGGAAGCTTTGAAACTCTATGTAGAGATTGAAGACCTGCGCTTCGCAGAAAGATTTGAATATGAATTTAAAATTGATGATGATCTTGAGATCTTATCTGCACATATACCACCAATGATATTGCAGCCCTACGTGGAAAATGCAATTTGGCACGGACTGATGCACAAACAGAACGGTGTTGGTAAGTTAATCGTAGAGATTAAAAATATGGGTAATGTATTGCAATGCACTATCGAAGATAATGGCATAGGAAGAGATAAGGCTATGGAAATTAAAAAAAGAAAAGAAGGCTTGCGCAAAAAATCACTTGGAATGAAAATTACCAAGAATAGAATTGATTTAACGAACCATTTGTATAATATAGATACTAAAGTAAACATTGTCGATTTAAAAAATAGTAATGGAGAAGGAGTCGGAACAAGAATTGTAATAGAAATTCCTCTGATTGACAAGCATACTTAGAAAGGGATCTAAAAAAGAGGCACTCCTTGTAGAAGCGCCTCCAAACTGCAATTATGTTAGGAACAATTACAATTATCTACTATCCTTTAGAAAAACTATCCCATTGTAATGGTGTTCCACGCCAATATTTATAAGTTCTTTTAAATTGTAGGAGGTAAACGAAAATGAGGAGAAACTTTATTTTTTCTTTCTTTTGTCATAGAGTACAATACCACAAAAACTTAGGATACCTAATAAAAAGTACGCATATTTCCTATTCCATTTAAATGAGGAAAACTCTATATTTTGAAGATTTCCTTCAACAATAAATCCAGCCCAATAGTTATAGGTTTTTTGTGAAGGAGGAACACTATCGTCTTTTAAGTAATCTAATTTCGCATTTCTTAATGCGTCTGCTTTGTTGACACCATTAGAGAGGTGCTTATAAAAGTTGATCATAATCTTCGAAGTAGATTCATCAGGTACACTCCAAAGTGACATAACCGTACTGGGCACCCCTGCATAGGTAAATGCTTGGGATATAGATTCAATGCCAGTCCCTCTGTGTATTTTTCCAACACCTGACTTACATGCTGAAATGACGGCCAAATTTGAATTAATCTCCATGCCACTCAATTCGGCGAAGCTCAATTTTTCATATGCCGATCCTTCATTTTGATTGAAAACAAGACTTGGGTTATCTTTAGAATCTGGCATCGTATGCATGGCTAAATGCAGAACTTCAAAAGAACTTGCATGCTTCTGAAAGTTTGATTTGGTTGCTTTACTTCCGAAAAATGAATTTACTGGAAGAAATTCAAGAATGTTTTTTACTTCTTTTTTGGTGCCATGCAATGCGCCTAACGAACTCCGGATCACAAAATTATCTTCTTCTGATTCTTCCATATCTTTGTATTCTGGAACGAAGGCCAATATTTTGCCATTGGCATTGTGTGATATTTTATTTTGGTAAAGGAGTAATTTTAAACTGTTGGCATAAGAGATCGTATAGTCCGTTAGTAAAGGACTTTGCTCGTTTTCCTTGTGTAATACTTCGAATGGAATATACCATAAGTATTCATCAGGAATAATTTTGATGTGTTTTACATTATTGCCAGTAAGGCAGGGTAGGTCTTTTAGCAAAATTTCAGACAAGCTATCAATAAGAAGAGCAGCTGCTTTGGTGTTGTAGGAACTTGTATGTAATCTGAAATTCTTAACACGCTCAGTAAAGTTTTTAGGTAGTTTTTGTCTATGCAATTTCATATCACTATCACCAATGCAAAAGCGAAATAGATAATCGTCACCTAAGAAGTACTCTAAGACGATAGTGGAGTCATTTAAAACAGTTTGCTGTAAAGCATCCATGTCTAAGTCTATCACTTCTTCAATATAGTTGGAGTGACTTGCGTAATCTTCGCGAATAGTCTTTTGTATGCTATTCAGTGCATCTGTATACTCTAAGTATTGTTTTTCTAGGACAGGATCTTTTTCCTCACTTGCGTCCATGGTCTCTATAGTCTGTTGTAATTGCGTCCGAGCCATATTCCGAGCGCTAATGGTTTCATCAGGAATTTTATTTTCATAAGTATATCCGCTTTCTCTAGCGTTTTCTTGCAAAGTCTGCATTTTACTACGTTCCATGTATTCTAAAGCCTGCTTTAAGGCCTCTGAATTTCCCGAGTGCTCAAATTCTAAGAATTTTGAATGAATAGCATTTTCATAAATAGTATACGCCTCCTGTATTAAGTATTCTTTGGAGCCCAATGAGTTAAAATTAGATCGCATTTGATCTAGTGCAAATACAGATTCTTTCGCAAGCCGTATGGATTCATTTAAATCTTCTGGATTTTCGGATTTCATATACTCTTCTATGAATCCTTTATTTAAAAATGTTAAGGCATTGGTAACTGCATTGTAGTTACGCTTTAGTAAAAAGTAAGAAGGATCATTAAACCTATATTCTATTGCACTAATTGCTTTTTTAAAATCTTCTATTGCATTTTTGGAATCCCCTTGTTTCAATTTTATATCTCCTAGCGTCCAATATTGTTGAGCACAAAAAAATGATTTTTCTCCTACCACACTTATCCTGTTTTCTAGAGACTTTCGGATAAATGTATCCGCCTCTTTATATCGTTTTAGCTCCATCAATACATTTCCCTTAATGTTCCAGATGTCTCCCAAAGCCCTATGCTTCGGACCTAAATATTTAATTGTTATTGCCTCAGATTTATCCACAATATCTAAAGCCTGATCGTATTCCTTATTTAGCCTCAAACATATAGCTAAACCCACGAGTAAACTCAAATTACTATGCTCTGGTAATTGCATTTTTTCACTATAGTCTAATAGAGCATGATACTTTTTGGATGCTTCCTCTGTCTCACCTGCTTGTACTAGAGTAAATGCAAGCGTACCACCAACTGCAATTTTCTCAGCGGCATTCATGGGGTCATATGTATCGTAGTATTGCTCTGACTTCGTCAGAAAATATTTTGCTTTATCTAAGTCTCCAGTAAACAAATGAGAGACTGCTAGTTTGCGATAATATGTACCAGTATCTTTAATTTTCCCTGGTCCAATGGCCTCAGCAATAGAAACCGCTTTGCGAATATTTTCATTTGCCAATTCCCTATTTCCTGTTATCTCTTGCGGACCGAAAAGATTACCATGAACCTTAGCTAAGAGTACAGAGTCTATTTTCTCCACCTTCTGGGCATTTTCAACCGCTAAGTCTAAATGTGTGATAGCAGAGTCCAGATTATCTGTCTGTGAGAGATATATGCCTAGCCCAAAATGATACCTAGAAAGCGCATCATGATCACTTGCATCAGCAATGCCTTCTTCAATAATGTCTAAAATTAATCGAGCAGAGTCGAGTTTACCCGTATTTACGAAATGTTCAATTTGCTCTACTTGGGAGCGTATATCAGGTGTATCAACTGCATTTGCTTGCACCGAAACAAAGAAAAACAGTAGAAAAGAAGCTAGAAAAGCATTAGAAAGCGCTCTGGGCAATAATGATGTAATGTAATCCATAAGTAATTGTTCCTAAAATACTAGTTCTATCAAAATGAAAAAAGTAAATCAGATCATAAAATTATTTTTTTCTTAAATATTTGATTTACTATTTCTGTGGGCAAGTCACTCTTAAGCAACGGATAGTTAGAAATAGAGTCCTAATTCGCTTAATCAATTAGAAAGCGTAACTGTTACCCAATAATCCCAAGAAAAGTCAAATAGACTTATAAAATTGCGGTCTTATTGCAATCAGGACTCTAAGAAGAATAGTCCGAGTGAATTTTAAAATGAGTATACCTATGAAACGTATCAATGAATTCTTAAACAGCAATCCCACAGAAATGGAACGTGAAGAATTTTACAGACTTCTCGCCTCAGACTCTAATTTAAAAGAAGAATATGAATTTATTATGGATTTACAATCAGTTGAACGACAACAGTCCAACCTTAAAATTAAAGAGCTTTTACAGCAAAAGGAATCGTCACACAAAAGGATTGTGCAATTAAAACCGAAAAAGTCCATGAAGTGGATAATGCTAGCAGCAAGCGTATTGTTTGTAGCGGTCACATTCCAATTCTTGAACCCTTTAAACGATCTTAATAACTTAGATAAAATATATACTGAAAACTTTAGCCCCTACCCAAATGATATGGTAGTGCTAGAAAGAGGGGGTGAGAATACAAATGCACTAAGTGAAATCTTTACAGCCTATAACGATGAAAGATATGAAGAGGTGGTCCAGTCTGTAGATAGCCTAAATATAGTAAAAGGTACCAATGCCGAACTTCTGTTTTACAAAGCAATTAGCTTAATGGCATTGGAAAAGCATACGGACGCAGAGAAAATACTCCTAGAACTAGATGACAATAATCTGGAAGAATATGGAAATCAAATTAGCTGGTACCTAGCTCTCATTTCATTGAAAGAACAGCGTATAGAGAACGCTCTTTTTCATCTAAATGCAATTGTTAATTCTAGAGACGAATTTAGAAAAGCCTCATCACGAAAACTTATCGAGGAATTGAAGAAACCCCAGAACTAATAGTTCGCAACATATTTTGTATTTAATATTTAGTAGATTGGCTTCTTAAGAATTAGTATTTCAAATAGGCAATGAACTTGTACTTATTGTATATCTTAGTTATTCATACTTAATAATAATACAGCATAAAGTGGACTTCCAGGAATTAAAAACTGCATTTACTACCAATCATCAAAAATCATTGGGAGAATTTTATGACAGCCAAAGGTCAAACTTTCTTTCCTGGGCAAGATCGAGATTTGACGCAGATGTAGACACATTGTTGGACGTTTATCAGGATGCAATTATAGTCTTGTATAACAGAGTTATTGAAGGTAGGGTGGATGACATAGCATCTTCTCCAAATGCATATCTCTTTGGAATTGCGAGGAATCTTCTGCTTAAACGTACTATTCAAATGAAACGGACGACGTCCACTGAAAATATTTTAGAATTTATTCCAGATAAAGGGGAAACGGACCTCTATGACAACTTTGAGAAAGAACATAAAAAAGTGATTATTTCTGAAGGACTCAACAAATTAGATGCATCGTGTAGGAAGATTTTAGAACTGTTTTACTTTAGAAGATATAAATTAGATGCCATCAGAGAGCATCTAAACTATGAGAATACAGATGTCGTAAAAAGTAGGAAGTATCAATGTATGAAGAAATTAAAATCGTTTATTGAAGAAAGCAAAGTGAAGTAACATGGATTTACAACCGCACGAAATAAATTTAATAGACGGATATGTAAGAGGGGAGCTCAATGCATCAGATCGCAAAACATTTAACACCCTCCTAGATGAAAACCCAATTTTCAGAAAAGAATATGAAGAGAAGCATTTGTTACAACAAAGCATGCGCCTCACAGGGAACACAGAATCAAAAACCTTCTTGCAAAATAGAGAGGCGAAGTTTGCCCAAGAAAAAGAAACAAAAATTCACCATATAAAAGAACGACAGGGATCTCCAATACTCAAATGGGTTAGTCTCGCAGCCTCTCTTTTAATTATCGCTGGTGCAGTGAGTCTTTTTATGAATCCTTCTTCCAATTCTGATTACACACAGATCTATGCAGACAACTTTAGTGCCTATCCGAATGATTATGCCCACGTGCTAAGAGGAGAATCAAAACAAAATGATATTACAGCAATATTTAGCGATTATTCCAACGCAGATTATAAAAATGTTGTCGATAAAATAAATGCACGACTAGAATCTACTGGAAATGCAGATAATAAACTCGTATTTTATAAAGCAATCAGCTTAATGGGATTAGAAGAACATACAGAGGCTGCCAAAGTTTTTAATAGCTTGAAAAAATCAGGTTTTAATGAATACGAAAACCAAATAGCATGGTATTCTGCCTTAAATTATCTAGCGCTACAAAAGCCCGAAAAGGCAAAGGAGGATTTATTACGGATACTCTCCTCTGAAACCGGATTTCGAAAAAATTCAGCGAAAGAACTCCTAAATACTCTAGAAAAGTAATTCTCTTTCTACTCTCTGCTCATATTACCCATGGACAGCAATAATTCACCGTCGGTGATCGAATATTAATTCTTAACTTAAGCAAAAATTCACAGTATGCTTAGAAATGTGCTACTCATTTTACTGTTACCGTGCATCAATGGCTGTAAAAATTAGGTAACTGTAATTGTTCCGATTAGCCCCAGCAATATTGATGAAGTATTAGTAGAAAAACATATTGCAATACTTGCTAGTGATGAATTCGAGGGAAGAAAACCTGCCAGCACAGGGAATTATACAAGATGGGTAATTATTTTTAAATATAGGATGGCGCATGACAAACTTAAATGAATGGCCTAAGTGGTATCCTGAAAGCGAATTTATTAGATAATGAAAAAGTACGTTGTTGACCCAGATATAACAAAAGCGAAAACAATAGATAAGGACTTTTATCTATCAAAAGAAGCATGGGAGCACGCAAAGGAGAATATATTTCCAGGAACCTGGCAGTATTTGGGAGATAAAAACATCCTATTCAAAGGTGGAGTCAAAACGTATCCAAGACTCTTTATGGAAAACTACTTAGAAGAACCACTACTCTTAACGAAACAAGAAAATGGTATTCGATGTATGTCCAATGTATGTACGCATCGTGGATTTATTCTTGCCCACCATCCTTCGGACTCCCAAAATCTCGTTTGTAAATATCATGGTCGTAGATTTTCCTTAGAAGGACAGTGTTTGAGTATGCCCGAATTCAAAGAAGTGAAAGATTTTCCAGCTCCTTGCGACCATTTGAAAAATGTAGAACTAAAATCATGGAGGCAATTTCTTTTCGCCAGCCTCCAACCCAATGTTGACTTTGACACCATATTTTCAAAGATAGAAGAGCGCGTCAGCTTTTTAAATATTGAAGACTTTACCCACTGCCCGCAGTACGATAAAGTATATTCAGTAAATGCCCATTGGGCATTGTATTGCGAAAATTTCCTGGAAGGCTTCCACATCCCGTTTGTGCATAATGATTTGAGTGCCCTTATGGATTATGGCGAATATACAACAGAATGTTACGATGACATGGTTCTCCAGATAGGTTACGCATCACATGGCACTCCAGTGTTCGATCTACCGGAGGGTCATCCAGATTTTGGCAAGAGAGTTGCAGCATATTATTACTGGATTTTCCCTAACATGATGCTAAATTTCTACAGCTGGGGAATGCAATTAAATTTTATAATGCCAGTTACGCCAAAGTTGACAAAAGTCCATTTCATTTATTATTTAAAAGACCAACACGATGGCAGATTTACCGACGGTGATCAGCTCGGTGATAAGACAGAAAGAGAAGACGAATTTGTCGTAGAAGGCGTACAACAAGGCCTAGAATCTAAATTGTATGAACACGGAAGATTTTCACCCACAAGAGAAACAGGCGTACATTACTTCCAGCAACGCATCGCCCACTACATGAATAAATAATCACTCTTCTCGCAAAAACAACAATTAATCTACCAGCGAGCCCTGCGAACG
>Ga0209828_1000789_pt1 | contig 29949 bp, 28 predicted proteins | sample MaitaG_FD_187429 | JGI IMG/M metagenome (GOLD analysis project Ga0209828, IMG submission 187429) | Marine algal microbial communities from Maine, USA - Maine_Asex2 metaG (SPAdes) (version 2) | ecosystem: Host-associated > Algae > Red algae > Unclassified | place: Maine, USA | collected 2015-01-05
AGCCGTACATTCGGCACGGCCGAACTGACAGTTGTGGGTACGACATGGCAGCTGGCAAGTCATGACAGGAGCCCGAGAATACAACACTGCACCCTTCCCGTCGCAATAGCTCCGGAAGATTTTCACATCCTCCTCGACTGGATGCGGCATGCAGAGCTCTCACCGGTCATATTCCCGTCGATTTCCTGACCGAAGGCGACCGCTCTTTGGTTATGGTCGCCCTGTGTTCATGCAGGAGGTGCGGCTGACGATGTCAAGCGGATTCACCCGAACGGGTGGCGTCAATGCGTCATCCAGGCCAGCCCGAAAGAACCGGATCCAGCCCTGCGCGCTGACCTTGGGGGCAGCCCTGCTGTCGCTGAGCAGCGGCTGCACGATGCTCAAGGACACCTCGGGCGATGCGCTGGCACCCGGTGCAACGCTCGATCGGATCGTCTCGGACGATATCGCCGTGATTCTCGAGCAAATTCTCGAACCCCGTTCGACGACCGTGCAGATCAATCGCGACCGCGCGGACTCGTTCACGGAAAAGCTGGCTGCACGTCTGACCGACCAGGGCTTCGGCATTCAGCGCGTGGCTGCAGACCAGGGTGCTCACTACGTTGAACACCAACGCGACATCGTCTTGCCCACCTCGGGCGGCGCACGGGTCACCGAGCGACTGACCATCGGCACGATAGAGACACAACGCGAATTCACCATCACGCGAAACGGCACGGTTCGATCGGCAGGCCCCCTGCGCATCGCCGGCGTGCGGATTTCTCTCGATGCGGATATGCTCTCGAAGCCACCCTTGCAGATCGCCGATCCGACACACCGGGTCATCGAGTACGTCAACGACCCTGCCGTCGAACCGGCAGGCGAACCCGTTCGCGAACCGTCCTTCGCACCGTCCTTCAAACCCGTGGGCGAACCGGCAGGCCCTCTGGAGAGAATCGTCACGCCGGCTGTCGTCGAACGCGTGGCCTTCGACAACCGCGAAGGAATCGACTTGCAGAGCTTGATAGGGTCGCAGGGAATTCCGTTGAGCGAGGCGGACGCCACGACGGAAGTGAACAACCTCTTCTACGGAACGAGCGCCTTCGAATCCGAACTGGACGGCCTCGAGCGTGTCGAGCGTCAGATCATCGTCTTTCCCAACGACTCGATGCAGCTCGGCAAAGCCAACAAGCGGCTTGTTGCGCGCCTTGCCCGAGGCTCCATACAGCAGGATGACCGGATCAGCCTGGTGGGCTGCAGCACGGGCTACACCTCGCTATCGATAGGCAACGAAGGGCTTGCCATCGGCCGCGCGCAGCGTGTCATCGAGGAGCTTACTGATCACGACATCCCGCGGCAGCAGATATTCGACGAAGGCTGCTGGGCCCCGGTCAGCGCAGGTGAGGACTTTCCGGGGCGCGGCGTCGTGATCGACATCTGGAGACACCCGGCATGAGCGGGCCACACAGGCGCAGGAGACACCTGTCGCTCATCCTTCTGCTGTCGTGTGTTGCCGGAGGTTGTGCGCTTGAACCGGTCGAGCGCGATGTCAGCTCATTTGCACCGTTGCTAGGGGCAGACACCCGCGAACTGAGCAATACATCACCCGAAGAGATTCGTCGCCTCCGACTGGTCGCAACCAACCTGGTCGCCGCACTGGTGCAGATTCCGGAAGCTCGACCGGCCGTTGCCACCCTTCAGGTGCGCCGCCCGGCAAGCGCCTTCGGCAATCTCGTCGTTCGCGCCCTTGAAGATGCGGGCTACGGGCTGCAAAGGGTGGACGCCGACCAGGGGCGCAACAACGTGACCTACAGCCAGCGCTTCGCACGCACGGAATCCGGTCCGGTCGAAGACTTCACGCTGTCGGTCGGGCGTATTGCGCTATCGCGTGAATACACGCGCCAGGGTGACAACATCTACCCGGCCTCGCTGATGACGCTGGCCGGTATCGACCCCATCGACAACATTGATCTACACGACGCCATTTTCAACGAGCAGGGGGACATTGGAACCGCCTACATCTCGGGCACCCGCATGCGTGATGGCGCAGCGACGGGAGCCGATGTACAGACAATCGATGTCCGCCCCGACGATCCGCGACCGATCGAGAAGCGCTCGGCTTCCGAGCACGTGCTGGCCAGCGCCCGACGTCACTATTCGGAGCGTGCTTCGATGCGGGGCATACCGGATCTGCATCGCTACACGAGACAGGGTCGCCTGGTACTTCTGCTCGACAATGCATCCACCTTGTACCTGGGCCGTGAAAACAAGCAGCTCGTCCGTGAATTGGTAAATCGAGTCGGCAAGGCCGATCTCGTCGTCGTCAAGGCTTGCCACGATGCCAATGGCAGGAACGAAGGCGCCAATGCGCAGGCTGTCCGGGTCGAGGAGGAGGTTGTCGCGTACGGCGTCGCAGCCGATTCGGTTCGAATCGCTCCCTGTGCCGGTGCCAGCTACCGGCACGTCATGAGCGACGACCGCGTCACGCCCGTCGAGGTGGTTCACTTTCGACGCGGTTGAACGCGAACCAGGCGTTGGCATGAGACGAATGGTGAAGCTACCGACTCCATTGATAGGCCCCGGTGATTGCACGCGGCGTAAGGTAAGGCTACCGTTTCCTGATCCGCCTCTGGCGGCGACAGGCGAACCAATTGCTCTTGAACCACCACCTTCGCACCCGCCATCGATTGTGCCGATTCATCGCGTTGGCCGGGATACTTCTCGGCGGCCTGTCTGCGGCACCTGCACACGCCGCCACCCTTGACGACGTACTCGATCGAGGCCGTGTTCGCTGCGGCGTCGCTCCCGATCTTCCGGGATTCGCCGAAGCAAACAGTCTCGGCGCTTACAGCGGTTTCGATATCGACTTCTGTCGGGCCGTGGCAGCCGCGGTTCTGGGGGACGATCGCGCCATCGAGACAATGCCGATCGAGGCTGACGGGCAATTCAACGCGCTTGCCGCGGGCGAGTTCGATGTGCTGTCACGAAATACCACATGGACACTCGAACGAAACGCCCTCAATGGCGAATTCGTCGGCACGATCTTTCGTGACGGCCAAGGCTTCATGGTCCCCGGGCGTAGCGACATCCGCACCGCATTGCAGCTCGACGGCATCACGGTTTGTGTCCCTCGTGACGAAGTTGTCGAAGCGGCGACCAAGGTATATTTCGATCGGGTCGACATCGCTTATCGGCCCGCTGTCTACTCGAATCAACAAGCGGCCTTCGCCGCTTACGTGAAAGGAGAATGCGACAGCGTGACTGGAGATCGCACGGTGCTCGCGGCCATTCGTTCGAGACTGGATCAGCCCGCAAGTCATGTCTTTCTGCCCGAGAGCATCACCAAGCAGCCACGCAGTCCCATGGTCAGAGCTGACGACCCGCAATGGGAGAACATCGTCCGCTGGTCATTGCATTGTCTGATCAACGCCGAGGAACTCGGTGTGACGAGCGACAACGCAGCCGCTCGTGCACGTGATCCGAATGGCGACGTACGTCTCCTGCTCGGAGTTGACGGCGCTACCGGGTTCGCGCTCGGTATTCGACGAGACTGGTGCGCGAGCATCGTCAGCCGTGTCGGTAACTACGGTGAACTCTATGAACGGCATCTCGGCATGCAGTCCCCGATGGGTCTCGAACGGGGCATTAACGCCCTGTGGATCGACGGTGGACTGCTGTACGCACCGCCGATTCGCTGAAATTACCGATACAGCGCCGCTCCGCCACGTTGTGCCCTTCCGAAACCCCGGCGCATGAGGCGATGCTCAATGCGTCATGCCGTACAACACATAGTTGACGCCCAGCCGATAGGCAGTCGCGGTATACAAGGCGCTGTACTCCTCCATGTCGGCGTGCTCCCAGGCATCGCCAAGGTCCATGTTCCAGTTGATGATCGCCATGATGCGACCGTCGTCATCGAGCACACCGCGCCAGTGCGGCTGCTGCCGAGAGGCATTGCTTTCGCTGACCGCAGACGTCTTCATGATCGGCAACTCCCAGGTCTCGCCCGGGTTGAGACACAGTGCGCGCAGTCCCGGAATCTGGATGAACTCCTCGATCGAGAAGTGCACGTTGAATATTTCGTGATCAGGCGGGATATCAACGATGTCCCGATCGGGAAAGACCTGCCCCATCCAGTTCTCGAACTGCTGGTACTGGTAGCTCCCGTGAAAGTCGTCGACCAGGAGGAATCCACCGCGGAGCATGTACTCACGCAAGGTATCAGCCTCGGGCTGTGTGAAGGAGGCAAATCCCGCCTCGACCACATAGAGGAGCGGGTAGTCGAAGATGTCCTCGTTCAAGAGCGAAATGGACTGGCTCTGTTCATTGGTATCGAGCAGGGTCAGGCGCTTCATGGCCGCGATGAAGTGCGGCTCGGACTCGGAGCAATCGGCCTGCCAGTGCGGGTAACCGATCCGGTCACCGAGATTGTCGATGGCCTCCTGGTTGTCGGCAAAGACCAGCCGCGAGAACGTGAACTCTCCACCCGACGCGTTCGGCAGCGCAGACGGGCAATCGGGTCGTTGCGGGGTCGTGCAAATGGCCAGCTCCGCGTGAGCAACGCCCGCCCCGAAGGTGGTCACAAGCCCGAGCAGCGCCCCGAGGGAACTTCTTGGCAAATTCAGAAACGACAGACTCGACTGCACCATACTGACAGACACCTCGATGAAACCCGTTTGGCAGTAACGAACGACAGCCCTGTCGATCCAGCGGCCGGATATCCAGACCCCTATTCGCAATCATCGTTCCAGTGACAGCGCTCGAGGTCAAGTTCCCATGACTCGAAAACCGTGAGAACGCCCCTCGTTTCGGAGCACGGCTCACGTATCAGGGCGCCCCCAGCCACGAAAACAACGCAGGTCTCTTACACGAATCGATTGACAATGTTCTCGAGGTACTCCTGACGGCCCGAACGAGGCCGCGGATTGATTTCGTCTGTAATGACCCAGTCGGCAATCTCGGCAAGCGTCGCCTCGCCATTGAGCATCGCCTGCGCAGGCTCACTCTCCCAACCTCGATAACGTTCAGCCAGCGGCGCGTCGAGGGCCTGTGCCTCGTGTATCGCCGCTGCTGCCTTGAACCCTCGTGCACAGACGTCCATGCCGCCGACGTGAGCCGCCAGCAGGTCGTGCGGGTCGATCGACTGACGACGGAGCTTGGCATCGAAGTTCGTGCCACCGCTCGTGAAGCCGCCAGCCCGCAGTACCTCGAGATAGGCGAGTGCCGTCTCCGGTACGTTATTGGGGAACTGATCGGTATCCCAACCGGACTGGTAGTCGTTGCGGTTCATGTCGATCGAGCCAAACACACCAAGCGTACGAGCCAGCGCCAACTCGTGTTCGAAGGAGTGACCGGCGAGGATGGCGTGACCTTGCTCGATATTGACCTTGACCTCTTTCTCGAGCCCGTGTCGCTGCAGAAAACCGAAGATGGTACCGACGTCGTAGTCGTACTGATGCTTGGTGGGCTCCTGTGGCTTCGGTTCGATCAGGATCGCGCCCTTGAAGCCGATCTTGTGCTTGTACTCCACGACAAGGTTGAGGAACCGCCCCATCTGTTCGAGCTCGCGGGACAAGTCTGTATTGAGCAGGGTCTCATAGCCTTCTCGCCCACCCCAGAGCACATAGTTCTCGCCGGCAAGCCGGTGGGTTGCGTCCATGCAGGTCTTGACGGTGGCCGCCGAGAACGCGAACACATCCGGATCGGGATTGGTCGCGGCACCGGCCATGAAGCGTCGATGCGAAAAGAGATTCGCCGTTCCCCAGAGGAGCTTGACGCCGCTCGCCGCCATCTTCTCTTCGAAGTAGTCGACGATGACATTGAGGTTCTCGGTGTTCTCTCTGAAGGAATTTCCTTCCGGTCGAACGTCGGCATCATGGAAGCAGAAATACGGGACGCCGAGAGCGACGAACATCTCGAAGGCCACATCTGCCTTCAACTTCGCATCCTTCAGCGTGTCACCGAACCAGGGACGCTCGAAGGTCTGCCCACCGAAAGGATCACCACCCGGCCAGGCAAAACTGTGCCAGTAGGCCGCGGCAAAGCGAAGATGGTCCTCGAGCCGCTTGCCGGCGACGAGCTCGTCCGGGTCGTAGTGGCGGAAGGCAAGGGCGGAATCGCTGTCGGGACCTTCAAAGGGTATGCGCTCGATGTCGCCAAAGAATCCGGTACTCATGAGTGGGCTTCCGCTACGTTGCTGGTGTCAAGGGTGACGGCACCGGGGCCCGGCGTCGCGCCATCGGGGCACTTGCCGAGAATGATCATGCCGAGCACGTCGTCCTTGCTGACGGCCGTCACCGGGGCGTGACCGACCATCTGGCCGTTCTTCATGACAGCCACCCGGTCGGCGAGTTCGAAGACATCTTCGATGTCGTGACTTATCAGGAATATGCTGATGCCATCCTGCTTCAATTGCTTGATCAGCTCACCGACCTGAGCGGTCTCCTGCGGGCCAAGCGCCGCCGTCGGTTCGTCCATGATCAGAATCTGCGCATTGAACAGAATGGCGCGAGCAATCGCGACCGACTGCCGCTGGCCACCGGAAAGCGCCTTGACCGGTTCCTTGAAGCGCTGAAAGCGCGGGTTCAATCGCCCCATCACTTCACGAGCCCGCGCCTCCATCGCGACATCGTCCAGCGTGCCCCAGGCCGTTCTCAGTTCGCGTCCGAGGTAGAGATTGGCCGCTGTGTCGACATTGTCGGCAAGCGCAAGCGTCTGGTAGATCGTCTCGATTCCCAGGGCCTTGGCGTCGCGGGGATTGTCGATCTTCTCCTCGGCGCCACGCACGCGAATAGTGCCCGTATCCCGCTTGTAGGCGCCCGAAAGGATCTTGATGAAGGTCGACTTGCCGGCGCCGTTGTGCCCGAGCAGTGCAACGACTTCACCAAGATGCAGATCGAGCGACGCATGATCGACGGCGTGGATACCGCCAAAGGAAATGGAAATGTCACTCATCTCGATGACTTTCTCGGCGGTACCTGGCGCCTGCCCGTTGGAAGGAGTTGTCATGGTCGGCGATCCTCGAGTTGCCTGAGATGATGGCGGTGAGTGGACATGACTCAGCCCTGCCGTCGACGATAGAGGCTGTCGAGGTACACGGCGACCACCAGCACGACGCCGACGATGATGTTCTGGAACGGCGCATCGACACCGAGCAGGACCATGCCCGACTGCAACGACTGCATGACCACGGCGCCGATCATGGCACCCGCAATAGTGCCGATACCACCGCCTAGCGAGGTACCGCCGATAACGGCCGCCGCAATGACCAGCAGTTCGTCCAGCGTTCCCTGGGCATTGGTCGACGCGTTCAGACGCGCTGTCGAGATGGCAGCGGCGACACCGCACAGCATGCCCATCAGGATGAAGATCTTCATCGTCACCCAGCGCGTGTTGATGCCGGCAAGTTCAGCGGCCTCCGGGTTGCCTCCCATCGCGAAGACGTAGCGTCCGAAGCGGGTACGCGTGGCGATGAAAGTCATCAGGAGACCGATGGCAACGGCAATCAGCACGGGAATGGCGATGCCGTGCGCGATGAAGAGTGTCTCGCCCTCGGCGAGAACGATGTTGTTCTCGGCAACGTGTCGACGAACGATGCCCTTCGGCCACGGGTAACTGTTGAATACCGCGACGACCCCGAGTACCAGCACACAGCCGACACCGACGATCGTGCTCTCGGCCCACAGGGGCCGCAATGGGAAATCGAAGCGCTTGCGATTGCGCCGCTGCAGCACGACCGACAAGGCAATGGCCACGCAGGCGATGATCGCGACGACCCAGCTCCAGGTTGCACCGATGGAGCCATAAGGGCCTCCGCCCATGAGTCGGAAGGTCGGGTCCATCGGTGCGACGGTCTGTCCCGAAGTGACCCACCAGGCAGCGCCACGCCAGACCAGCAGACCACCGACCGTCACGATGAAGGCCGGTACGCCGAGGTAGGCGATGACATAGCCATGAACGCCACCGATGACAGCGCCGACGCCGATCCCGACGGCGAGTGCGATGACCCAGATGAAGGCATTGCCCTGCCCGATCATGTCCGGCAGGAACTGCGCCTGGGTAACGCCCATGACCATCGCGATGAAGCCGAGCATGGAGCCGACCGACAGATCGATATGCCGGGTCACGATGATCAGCACCATGCCGGTCGACATGATGGCGACCGATGCCGTCTGTACCGAGAGGTTCCAGAGGTTTCTCGGGGTCAGGAAACGCCCGTCGGAAAAGATATGGAAAACGATCCATATCAGGATGAGCGCGCCGAGAATACCGAGCATGCGCGTATCGATCTCGGTCGCCCGAAAGAACCTGGCAACGGCGCTGCCCTCGTCCGAACGGGCGAACTGGCCGGCCGTCGAATCGGTGCTCGAATCGGTACTGAGGCCGGCGGCGGACTCGACCGGGGGACTGGCGGCGGGGCTGACTGGATCGGCCATGGCTCTGGAACTCCGGTTCAGGTTACTGAAGGAGCGGCTCCCGACGAAGCCGCTCCCGGCAATGCAACCGATACGCGACCGCGCGTCAGCCGCAGGCAGCAGCGGTTTCGATCGCGCCGTTGCAGAGCTTGTCCTTCTCGATCCAGCCGGCATCGATGACTGCATCGAGATTGTCGATCGTGACCGGTACCGGCGCGAGGAAGACCGAGTTCAATTCAACGCCGCTGGGCCCACCACTGAACTTGACGACACCTGGTACCGCGTCCATCGACGTGCCATCGGCAAGCATCGTGGCGATTTCAGCGGCCGCCTTGCCAAGCTCGCGCGCGTCCTTCCAGACCGATACAGTCTGCGTACCCATGGCGACACGGTTCAGTGCGGCATGGTCGCCGTCCTGACCGGATACCGGTACCGAGCCGTCGAGACCCTGGGCTGCCAGTGCCGCGACGACACCCCCGGCCGTGCCGTCGTTCGAGGCAACCACGGCGTCGACCTCATTGTCGTTGGCGGTAAGGATCTGCTCCATGTTGCGTTGCGCGTTCTCGGGCTTCCAGCCATCGGTATAGGCTTCGCCGACGTTGGTGATCTTGCCTGCGTCCATCGCCTCCTGAAGCACTTCCATCTGACCACCGAACAGGAAGTCGGCATTCGGATCGGAAGATGACCCCTTGATGAAGGCGTACTTGCCTTCAGGCATGGCCTCGAGCACCGCCCGGGCCTGCATGCGACCGACTTCGACATTGTCGAAGGTGATATAGAACGCCGCCGGATTCTCGATCAGGCGGTCATAGCCGACCACCGGAATGCCTTCAGCCGCCGCATTCTCGATCGCCGGGCCGATAGCACCCGAATCCTGTGCAAGCACGATCAGTGCGTCAGCACCCTGACTGATCAGCGCCTCGACATCCGTCAGCTGCTTCGAAGCCGAGGACTGCGCATCGGCCGATATGTAGGTATCGCCCGCCGCCTCGATCGCGGCCTTCATGGCCGCTTCATCGGTTTTCCACCGCTCTTCCTGAAAATTCGACCAGGAAACACCGATCGTCTTGCCCTCTGCGAGGACATTGCCTGCCGACAGCAGCATCGCCGCTGCGGTCAGAAGTATTGCCGTTCTGTTGTTCATGCTCACTCCAATGGGATCATTCTGGATGATGTGTTCAACCGTCAGTCGCATTTAATTCACGACTGGAAAAAATGCTGACACCGAACCGAAAATGTGTCAAGTTGTTTTTCCGAAAAAGCGAAATTGTTGTTCCTGACAGGATCGATGCAACCTCCAGCCATCATCAGAAGCGGCGACCTTCGCGCAGAAAATCGGGCGCGTATCCTGCGTGCGCTGCGCCACCAGGGCGGTCTGCCGCGCGCGGCGCTCGGCGAGGCCACCGGCTTGAGCCAGGCGGCAATATCGGCCTTGACGGTGCAGCTTGCCGATGAAGGCATCCTCGATATCACCACCCGCCCCAATGTCCGTTCGCGCACCGGCACGCCCTCGCGCGGTCGCCCGCAGACCCTGGTAGCGCTCGCGCCAGCGGCCAGTCATGTACTGACCGCGGCCTTGACCATCGATCAATTGCGTACCGCCATCGTCGACTACGCAGGCAACGAACTCGCCGCCCGCGAGCACGAGCTCGATACGCGCGCACTGGAGACCGAGGCGCTCCTCGACGTGATCATCGACAGCATCGAATCGATGATCCGGCAATCGCCGAATGGCCGTGTCGGGCACATCGGACTCGGCTTCCAGGGCGTGACCGGGAACGAGCGTGGCGAACTGCTCTGGTCACCGATCATCGCCGCCCGCCGTGTACCACTCGGCGAGACCCTGACCCGGCACTTCGGCGTACCGGCCGAGGTCAATAACGACTGTGCCCTGATCGCCAGCGCGTTGCACCAGAGCTACGCCCATCGGCTGGGGTCGAACTTCGCGGCCGTGATCTTCTCGCACGGGGTCGGTCTTGGCTTGAGACTGGAAGGGCGGGCGTTCACCGGCGTTCGTTCCTCGGCGCTCGAGATCGGCCACCTGCGCTTCGAACAGCACGGCGCGCTGTGCCGCTGCGGCCGCCGGGGCTGTATCGAAGCCTATGCATCGGACTACGGTATCGAACGTCTGGCGCGCGACGCATCACTGGACGAAAAGCCTCCCGGCCGGGTCAACACCGCAATGCTGTCGCAACGACTGCAACAGGCACTCGAGGGGGAGGCACAGGCGCGGCTCGCCTTTGCCACGGCCGGCGCTGCCGTCGGCGAGGGACTCGCCGCCCTCTTTGCCCTGTTCGATCCGATGCCGGTGGCCATCGTCGGCCGGAGCGATGCCGCATTCTCGCTGATGGCCGAAACCTTGCGCGGTGCCCTCGATGCCGCCGGACGCGATGCCACGGGCGACACCTGCGACCTGCACTGTTTTGCCGATGAAGAGCCACTCCTCTACGCCGGGCTCGCCTTCGATACGCTGGACGCTCACGATCGAACCATCGCCATGACCACGAACGAAACACCGTCCGGCGACCGGCAGCTTTCAGCATGATGCATCACGCGTTTGTCAGCATCAGGTTGCGTTTCCATAGTCATTCGGGCTGTCGCCGACGTTGCCAAGGTACTGCCGTCGCCCGCCTGCTCCCGGTCAGCCTGCTCCCGGTCAGCCTGCTCCTGGTCAGCTTGTGCTCACCGGCAGCACCGGCAGCCGACACTGCAGTTCGAACGGTTGCAGTCGAGGGCACCGTCGCAGACAGGCCCACGCCTGCATCCACGAGCGTCGACACCCGCAAGCCCTGGCAGGAAAGGGCGATCACGTCCCATGTTTCACTCGGCCGTCTCGGTGCCGGCGACGGACAGCTCGATGCGAACACGCTCGAGCAGCTGCGCGACGCGGGCGAGATCCTTTTCTCGGCACGGTTCACCACCGAGGACGGCGTCGGACGCCCGTTCGCGACCCAGGCCATCCTGCCGACCAAGCGGCGGCGGGCGGCGCAGACGCCGTTCTCCCGTACGGCAGGTCTGGATGCGAATGCCTGCGCCAGTTGCCATCACCAGCCGAGCATCGGCGGGGCTGGCGACTTCGCTGCCAACGTGTTCGTATCGGAAGGTTTCAGTCAGGCTGACTTCGACACCACCGATCCGCAATTCTCCAATGAGCGCAACACCAATCACCTGTTCGGCGCCGGGCTGATCGAGCTCCTCGCGCGCGAGATGACCCAGGATCTGCAGCGCTTGCGTGGCGAGGCTCTGAAGCAGTCCGCCGCGTCCGGTGACGTGGTCGAGCAAGCGCTCGAGAGCAAGGGTGTCGACTTCGGCAGCCTGCGCGCCCATCCCGACGGCCGTGTCGATACGCGCCCGCTCGACGGTGTCGACATCGATCTCGTCGTGCGTCCGTTCGGACAGAAAGGCGTGATGACCTCGTTGCGCCAGTTCACGGTGAATGCGCTCAATCATCACCATGGCATGCAGGCGGACGAGCGCTTCGGTGCCCGCTGGACCGGTGAAGCCGACCACGATGGTGACGGGCATGAGAGCGAGATAACCGCTGGTGACGTATCGGCGCTGGTTGCCTGGCAGGCCAGCCTCCCTCCCCCGGGCAAGCACTCGCCGGACAACCCGCTCTGGCAACAGGCGGCGCGTCGTGGGGAGGCGCGTTTCGAAGCCCTCGGCTGTGCCCACTGTCACCGCCCGGCCCTGCCACTGGATTCGACCGTCTTCCGCGATCCCGGCCCCTACGACGCGGCGGGCACGCTAAGAAGCGGCGAAGCGACAAGTGACTCTGGCTCGAACAAGGGCCCGGGTTCAGGCCGGGATCCGGAGTCGGACTCCCGTCTACATGTCGTGCCCGACTTGCAATACGACCTTGGCATGCTGGCCGCTGTTGCCGCATTGCCGAAGGATGCGGAGGGCCGGGTGCTGGTGCCGCTATGGGGCGATCTGAAGCGACACACCATTGCCGACACGACAATAGCGGCGCTTGGCAACGAGCACCTGTCGCAGCGTTTCGTCGAGCGCAACGTCTTCATGACCGGCGAACTCTGGGGCGTCGCCTCGACCGGCCCGTACGGACATCGCGGCGACATGACAACCCTTGCCGAAATCATCGACGCCCACGGCGGCGAAGCCCGCGCCGCCCGTGATGCCTGGGGTGTGCTCGACGCAGCGGCACGGGACGAGATCATCGCGTTTCTGAAGACGCTGGTCATCGATCCGTGAGCTTGCCCAAGCGACTGACGCGCCGTCTTGCCGGCTTGCGCTTCATCATCGGCACCGCTCTGATCGTGCTTGCCGCACCCCTTGGTGCCACCGAGCGAGTCAACGACCCACAGGCACCGACACCCTTCCCGGGCGATATTCCCCTGTTTGCCGAGGAAGCCGTGGCTGCCGGCATCCGCCACTCCTACGAAGGTCCCTGGGAGCACTTCGTAGGTGGCGGCGTTGCGAGCTTCGACTGCAACGGCGATCGACGACCCGATCTCTTCCTGGCGGGCGGCAGCGAAGCTTCGGCCCTGTATGTCAACCGGAGCACGCCGGGCGGTACCCTGCGGTTCGAGCAACAGCGGTCGTCCACGACCGATCTCGAGGGTGTCACGGGTGCCTATCCGCTGGACATCGACGACGACGGGCATCTCGACCTGGTGGTTCTCCGGGTCGGTGCGAACCGCGTCCTCCGCGGTGGACCGGATTGCCGTTTCAGCGCCGCGGACGCGCGCTGGGGCTTCGACGGTGGTCGCGCCTGGAGTACCGCGTTCAGTGCTACCTGGGAGGGTGAGCAACGCTACCCGACGCTCGCCTTCGGCAACTATGTGGATCGCGCCGCTCCGGGATCACCTTGGGGTACCTGTGACGACAACGTCCTGCATCGGCCACGACAGGGCGATAAGCCCCGCTATGACGAAGCGCTGCTGCTGACACCCGGGTACTGCTCGCTGTCGATGCTCTTCACCGACTGGAACCGTTCCGGCAAGGATGCGCTTCGGATAACCAATGATCGTCATTATCACCGCGGCGGCGAGGAGCAGCTCTGGCAACTCGATGCCGGTCGCTACCCGCGGCTCTACGGTCGAGCCGACGGCTGGGCGCCCCTGGTGATCTGGGGCATGGGCATCGCCGAGGGCGATCTCGATGCCGACGGTTATCCCGAATATGCACTGACTTCCATGGGGGATACGCGGCTACAGACGCTCGATCTCGATGCCGCCCTCGAGGAAGGCCGACCGGTCTATACCGACATGGCCTGGGAACGGGGAGCGACCGCACACCGACCTTATGCGGGCGTTGACACCCGCCCGTCGACCGGTTGGCATGCCGAATTCGACGACCTCAACAATGATGCTCGCCTCGATCTCTTCATCGCCAAGGGCAATGTCGAGAACATGAGCGATTTCGCCACCAACGATCCAGACAATCTCTTGCTCGGCACGGTTGACGGCCGCTTCAGCGAGCAGGGGCTGGCCGCGGGTATCGCGACAGATCGACGCGGCCGCGGTGCGGCGGTAGTTGACCTGAACATGGATGGCAGGCTCGACCTCGTGGTCGTCAATCGCGCCTCACCGGTCAGCCTCTTCCGTCAACTGGCCAACCGACCCGGCGGTAACTGGCTCGCGATCGAACTCCGTCAACCGCCTCCCAACCAGCACGCTGTCGGAGCGAGACTGAGCGTCCGCACCGGCAACCGGGTGCAGACGCGACGACAGCAGACCGGCGGTGGGCACGCCTCGGGGGCACACGGCTTCGTGCACGTCGGCCTGGGTGTGGCCGAGCGGGCCACCGTACGCGTGCAGTGGCCCGACGGCGAATGGAGTGCGCCCTATCGACTGTTTGCCGATCATCACGTCATCATCACGCGCGGTAACGAACACGTGGAGCAGTGGTTTCCACCCGAAGCGGACACCGCCGACAACTGAGGAAGGACAGACCATGTATCTCGGAATCGATCTCGGTACCTCGAGTGTGAAGAGTGTGCTGATGGATGAAGCTGGCGTGATCGTCGCCAGCGCCAGTGTCTCGCTCGAGGTGTCGCGTCCGCACGAAGGCTGGTCGGAGCAGGAGCCGGCGAGCTGGACGCAGGCAATCGAAGGCACCTTTGCCGAACTGGCGAGGACCAGCAAGCAGGCGCTGGCGGCCGTCCGCGGCATCGGCCTGTCCGGGCACATGCATGGCGCGACGCTGGTCGATTCGAGCGACGAGATACTCAGGCCCTGCATGCTCTGGAACGATTCGCGTGCGCACGTCGAGGCCAGGGCGCTGGACACGCCGGCAACGCGAGACATTGCCGGCAGCATCATCTTCCCCGGGTTCACGGCCCCGAAAGTCGCCTGGCTTGCTCGCCACGAACCCGCCGTGCACGAGCGCATTGCCAAGGTGTTGTTGCCGAAGGACTACGTCAGGCTCTGGCTGACCGGTGAACACGTTGGCGACATGTCCGATTGTTCCGGAACAGGCTGGCTGGACATTGCCGGCAGAGACTGGTCGGACGCGCTTCTCGACGTGAGCGAGCTGACGCGAGAGCAGATGCCCCGGCTGGTCGAAGGCAATGCGCCATCGGGCGTCCTCAGAGCGGAGATCGCAGCACGATACGGTTTCGCCAGCGGTATCGTGGTTGCGGGCGGTGCCGGCGACAATGCGGCATCGGCCTGCGGCATGGGAACGGTCGCGCCAGGCACCGCCTTCCTGTCGCTCGGCACGTCCGGTGTGCTGTTTGCCTCGAACGAGTCCTACCGGCCGAATGCCGAAAGTGCGGTCCATACGTTCTGCCACGCGCTGCCCGATACCTGGCATCAGATGAGCGTGATTCTCGCCGCCACCGATTCCCTGAACTGGCTAGCCTCTGTGACCGGTAAAACGCCCGTCGAACTGACGGCGCCGCTCGAAGGCACCCGACCAACGCCCACAGAAGTCATGTTCCTGCCCTATCTCGGCGGCGAACGTACGCCGATCAACGATCCTGCAGCGCGTGGTGTGTTCACCGGTCTCGGTCATGCGACGGACGTCACGACCCTGACGCAAGCCGTGCTCCAGGGAGTGGCCTTCGCCTTCAACGACTGTCGCAAGGCGCTACGCACCGCCGGAACCGAGCTCGACCGCGCAGCCGCCGTCGGCGGCGGGTCGAAATCGGGCTACTGGCTGCAGATGATGGCGGACGTGCTGAATCTGCCCCTCGATGTATCCACCGGCGGTGACGTCGGCGCGAGCCTCGGTGCTGCGAGGTTGGGCTTGATGGCGGCGGAAGGTACAGCGCCTGCGGCTGTGTGTACGCCACCACCGGTCGAGCGCACGATCGAGCCGTCCGGTGACCGCGCTGCCTACGATGATCTGCATGCACGCTACGGCGAGACTTATCGTCGGCTGGCAGACAAGGGATGACTAATGAAATGAGTGGCGGAGAGGGAGGGATTCGAACCCCCGGACCTTTGACAGTCAACGGTTTTCAAGACCGCCGCATTCGACCACTCTGCCACCTCTCCGCTGACGCCTAGTGTACCGTCCATTCAGTACCTTAGGGACTTGAAGCGCCGTCGACACGTCACTACGTTACAGTCTGGTCGGCAGTCGGCAGATACGCCTCTACCAGTCATCACTTCAGTCTGGCCCATGATCTGAATGATGAACCAGTGGGGTATATTCGTTAACGACAGATCCTTGTAAACAGATCGTTGCCGCATTCACTCACTGTTCTCTCTAGGAGTTTTGAAGCATGCAAGACGTAACCCAGGTCTCCCGGACACGGGAGAGTGCGCTACAGACCAACACGGTTCTGCGTAATACGTACGCTCTGTTGTCCATGACGCTGTTGTTCAGCGCGGCCATGGCGGCAGTCTCCATCTTCGCCAACATCCCGCCGATGGTCGCGTTGATCTGCTCTTTCGGCGCCATCGGCATCCTGATGTTCGTCTTGCCGAAGTTCGATGAATCAGCGGCCGGCATCGGCATCGTGTTTCTCGCCACCGGCATGCTCGGCCTCGGCCTCGGGCCCATGCTCAGCATGTATCTGTCATTGCCCAACGGCGGCTCGATCGTCACCACGGCCATGGGCGGAACAGGCGTCATCTTCCTGGCCCTGAGTGCCTATGTACTGACCACGAAGAAAGATTTCAGCTTCATGGGCGGTTTCCTGATGGTCGGCCTGATCGTGATCTTCGGTGCCGCGATTCTGAACATCTTCATGAGCATTCCGGCACTGAGCATCGCAATCTCGTCAGCGATGGTCCTGTTGATGAGTGGCTTCATTCTGTTCGATACGAGCCGCATCGTGAACGGCGGCGAGACCAACTACATCCGCGCGACGGTCAGCCTGTTCATCAATATCTTCAACCTGTTCACGAGCCTGCTGCACCTCCTCGGCATCATGAGCGACGACTGATCCCGCGCACGCGATTCCGGGATCGAGTTAGCCCGGGGTGCGTAAATGTGTCCCGGGCGTTTTCTCCAGGGAGGAATACCCCGTGACGCGGCGCCGTAGCGTGTGCACTCAGGGACGAGTGCGCACTGGCAGCAAGCCTCATCCCGACTCGAGCATGAAGAAGAAAAATGGATAGCATCTGGGTCAAGATAGCCGTCGCCGCCATGCTTGGTCTGATGGTGTGGCGCATGGTGCCGGTGGCAAAGCACTGGCTGGAGAATGGGCCACGGGGTTCGCAGAAGGAGTGGCTGAACGCATCGATGCTGCTTGCTGGTGTCGTGCTGTTCGTGGTGCTGTTGATCAACCTGGTGTAGTCATTCGCAGTTGATCAAGCGGCTACAGGCACCCGCGAGAACGTCGCCGTGATCGGCGCATGATCCGAGCTTGTGTAGCCGCCAAGCGACTCGACCTTGCCAAGGGTCAAGCCACGATAGAACACATGATCGAGATGACTGTTCATGTGAGCGAGTCTCAGCTTTCGGCTCATGGCGGCCTCTGTCAGGCCAGCGCCTCTGGCCACCTCGAGGAAGCGCGCCAGCCGCGTCGGACTCCAGGTGTTGAAATCGCCACCGAGAAGGGTCGGGCCGTCGTGCCGACGAAGCGCTGACTCAAGCTGGTCGAGCTGTTCGACATACTTGGCGATAGTCACGAAGTTGATGGCGTGCATGTTCAGCACCATCAGCGTCGTCGTCTCACCCTGCAACGGATAGTGGGTGACAAGCAACAGTTTCTGCGTCTGCGACAGCGGTTCGGCGTGCGGCGAGAGATAGAAATGCTGTTCGCTCGCCGACACTGAACAGCCTGTCTTCACACCATGTTCCACACCGCTTACCGGATGACGGAAGCTTCGCGCCATCACCCATTCGAAGTGATCGTTCGCGGTGAACAGCTCGTCCGAGGGTGCATTCAGCACAGCCTCCTGCAGCAGAACCAGATCGCGATCTGCAATCAGCGCCTTGAAGTCGCGCCCCCAGTGCGTGCGTTTCGCCTTCAGGATGTTCCAGACTAGACAGCGGATCTCAGGGCCGAGCGCACTCTGCCCGGCCTTGCCGATCATCCGCAGCTCATCATCAGCCGAGTAGCGGTGGGGTCTGAATCGTTTGCCGATTTCTTGTCGCAGCATGCCATGAAGGCTTCAGAGGGACGGGGGCTTCAGAGGTACGGAGAAAACAGCCTGAAGAAGTTGTTTCTGAGACGCACCGGCAGGGCCTCGCTGCCCGTCGTTTCCACCACGGTGGCACTGTCGCACTTGGCTTCGACAAGCGCCCTGAGCCGCTCGTTGAAGTCTCGATCGTAACACTCGACATTGATCTCGAAGTTGAGTTCCAGGCTTCGCGAATCCCAGTTGCTCGACCCGATGAGCGACCACCGATCGTCGACGAGACAAAGCTTGGAATGGTCGAACGGCTGTGGTGTCTCCACAATCTCGATGCCGTAGCTCATCAGCTTTCGGGTATTCGCTTGCATGGCCCAGCCAACGAACCAGAGGTTGTTTCGCGCGGGAACGCAGACCCGTACGCGAACCCCGCGCAGCGAGGCGATCTGCAAGGCGCTGACCAGGATCCGTCCGGGCAGGAAATAGGGTGTGACGATATCGATCGAGTGCCGCGCGACGTTGATCGCACCGATCAGGGCGTGTTCCAGCTTCTGATAGTTGTCATCCGGGCCATCGAGCAGCACTCGCGCCAGTTTGCCCTTACCCGCTGCATTCGGGCGGCCCTTACGCGGCCCGTACCTCGAGCGGGCGTCGACAGGCTGCCAGGGTGGCAGTACCAGCGACTCGCCGGCCGCGAAGTGCCAGTCTTCCGCGAACACAGCGTTTATCTGATCGATGATCGGACCGTTGACCTTGAAATGCACGTCTTGTGTGTGGTGACGTGACGGGCGTCGCAACAGGTTGCCGGCGCGAATGTTCATGCCACCGACGAACGCCACCTCTCCGTCTACCGAGAGGATCTTCCGGTGATTGCGGAGATTCAGGAAACGCGTGCCGGAACGCGACAGGAACGACAGAAAACGCGCGGTCGGCACTCCGGCGCGTCGGAGCACGCGATCGGACCGGACCATGCTGAAGCCGTAGCCGACACCGAGTCCGTCGATCAATACGCGAACCTCGACGCCACGTGCCTGTGCGCGTATCAACGCATCCACGAATTGCTCGCCGGCTTCGTCGAACTCGAATATGTAGCTCGACAGCACCACGCTCGCGTCTGCGTTATCGATGGCGGCGATCATGGCCGGATAGGCCTCGTCACCATTGATCAATGGGGTGAGCGTGTTGCCCGAAAGGTAGGGCGACGGGTGAATGGCGAGTCCGAGCCGCATGAGCGCACGCCAGCGCGGCGGCAACTGATCGATGAGCGGTGGCAGCGCGTCGACACCGATGTCGCCACCCGGGGACTCCGGCGTATGGCCGCGGGGCAGCTCGGCCTGGGCTCTCCGGCGAATGCGATTGATGCCGAACAACCAGTACAGAACGGCACCGAAGAAGGGGGACAGCGCGACGATACCAAGCCAGCTGAAGGCAGATCCTTCGCTCTGCTTGTTGAGTAGCACATGAACGCCTACCCCCGCGACAATCAGCACATGCAGCACACCCGCTACCGAGAATACGGTTCCAGGATCTACCACAACGTCTGCAAGCTCTCCCGCCATCGACTTTCGTGCAATACCTGACAAGGCGCGAACGGGGCTACTCGCGAACGCGATTATAGCGATTGATGGCTCATTCGCGCGCCAGTTCACACCCTGACATCTGACTGTCAAGTGCCTATCGACAGCGCCGACACTTGCACAGACACTCAGAATCGACTCAGCCCATGGCACGCTCATCCGACCTTCCCTTTCCGCTGTCTCTTCTGAGGGATCGCTCGTTTCAGGCCCGTGAGATTCGCCGGGTCATCGGCATAGCCATGCTCTACCTCGGCATCACGACGGTGCTCGTCGGCTTGCTCTACAGTCAGCTGCTGACCTCGCTGCTCGATGGCATCGCGCCACTCCTGTTCGTATCGGAAGACGCCCAGCTTGCCGCAGACGCGGTGCCGGCGCTTGGCGACGTGCTCGGCAAGTGGATGCTCGCCATGCTCGCCATCAACGTGGTGATCACGATCGTGCTGGGCATCTTCATTACCCGTCGCCTCGGCCAGCCGATTCTCGCGATCAAGCGGACGCTACGGGAAATCGGCGACGGTAACCTCGATGTCAGGCTCAGAGCATCCGACAGCCGTGACTTCGGCGAGATCGCCACCGAGCTCAGCGCCGCCATGCGCAGTGTTCGCGCCCAGGTAGCCGCCGCAAAATCCGGCATCGAGCAGGTTCAATCACTCACGGACATGGACCTCATCGAGCGCGAAAAGGGTCTGGAAATCTGTCGCTCGGCGCTCGACTACTTCCAGGTGGAAGGTACGGCAGGCGGAACGGTAGAGCGGTTCGACCGCGGCTCGGATAAAGATACCTTCGCCGATTTCAACGCCAAGGGTCCAAGCCTCGATGGAAACCAAGGAGCGGCCTGAGACATGTATCGCTCCCGTCTATTCAGCAGCGAGCAATGCTGTGTGTGCCGCGACCCCTGGAACCGATCGATGAGTGGCCGGGAACGATCGTGGCGCTTTGCAGGTGTCGCGCTTGCCGCTCTCGTGCTGGCGTCTTGCGGCGGAAGTGGTGGTAGCGGTGGGAGTGGTAGTGATACCAGCCAGCGTGTTGTTGTCGACGATGAACCGCCACCGGGCCCGGGGCCCAATGGCAGCTACCTGTTCGTCTCGGGCCCCGAAATCTATTTCGGAACCCGTGATGTCGGCACCGTCGCCAGCCAGGAACTGGAGATCGTCAATCGGGGCGCTGATATCTATCCGATCGAGTCGCTCGAGATCGCAGGCGATGATGCCGAGGAATACACCACAGACTTCCGACCACCGCTGACGCTCAACCCGGCGGAAAAGGTTCGCGTTAACGTCTCCTTCGCGCCCATCGGCGAAGGCAGAAAGTTCGCTGAACTGGATATCCGGTTCGACACCATCGTGCAGGCTGATGCGGCGACGAATGCCAACGAAGCGAGTTTCTACCGCGCGAGGGAACTGGAGGACCGGGAAGACTACGTGACCTCATCGAACGTCTACGAGAATTATCTCGAGAACCGCCCGGTGACCGTCAACAAGCAGCGCGCGGCGATCAAGCTGCCGCTCATCCGCGAGGCTGAGCGATACGGCACGGGTGAGGATTTCGAACTCTACCTCGATGCACTCAATGCCCGTGACGACGATGACCATGAAGTGGCAACACAGATGCTCGACAGTCTGCTGCTGCTCTATCCCGAGAGCTACATTGCCGACGACGCGCTGTATCTCGCGGCCTACATCGATCTCATGGATCGTGACGAGCCGGCCGAAGCGCTGCAAAGACTCAGCCTGCTGAGAACACGCTATCCCGACACGAACTACTACGACACCGGGCTGTATGCCGAGGCGCTTGCTCAGGAGAAGCTCGGCAACGATGCACTTGCCCGTTCGATCTATCTCGATCTACGCTATCGGCATACCAGCATCGACGCGCTCGGCGTCACCCTCCCGAAAGACAACATCATGTCGAGGTTATGGTTCGAACGCGCCAGCGAAGGACTGGAAGGCCTGTCATCCCCGAGTTGACCGGGCTTGCCAGCCGAATGACATGAGTCGTCTGATCGTCATCACCGGCATTCTCGTGATCGTCCTTGTCCTCGGGCTGCTCGGATCGACCGTGTTGCTCGCTCGCGCATCCGAACGAGATCATCCACCGGTCGGGGCGACCATGACCATCGACGGGTTGACGGTGCATGTCCGGGACAGCGGTCAACGTGCTCTCGATCCGGCCGACGCCGATGCCGATGCTGATGCTGACTTCGATGCAGGCGCAGACGCCGCACCGGTCATCCTGCTGCTGCACGGTGCAAGCACCAGCCTGCTCGACTTCGAGACCTCACTCTTCCCGGCCCTGTCGACCGACCATCGCGTCATCAGTATCGATAGACCCGGTCACGGCTACAGCGATGCGCCAGCGGAATGGCCATCCCCTTACACGCAGGCCGCCATCGCCAGAGCCACACTCACGGCGCTCGGCATCGAGCAGGCCGTCTGGGTAGGACACTCACTGGCCGGCAGCATCGTCATGGCCGGACTTCTGGAAGAGTCGAGCGGCATCAGCGCTGGCGTGTTGCTCGCGGGTGCTACTCACCCCTGGGATACGGGTGTGACCTGGCACGCCGATGTTGCCGCCCTGCCCGTCATCGGCAGGGTATTCAGCTGGCTGTTGATCGAACCCGTCGGTCATCTGATGCTCGATTCAGCAGTCGCTTCGGTATTCACACCCGAGACGACGCCGCCGGACTATGTCGTCGAGACCGGAGTCAGATTGTCGTTACGCCCGGACACGTTTCGTGCGAACGCCCGCGATCTGACCCACCTGAGTGAGCATCTCGATGCCCAGGCGCTTCGGTACCCCACTATCGATCGACCGATTCTCTCGCTGACCGCGGACGGCGATGACGTCGTGCCAGCGTGGAATCATGACGAACGCCTGCGCAAAGTGCTTCCGACCGTGCAATCGTCGGAATTCAAGGGTGCGGGACACGCCTTCCACCACACCCGCACCGAGGAAGTGGCCGACGCGATTCGCGAATTCATCGGCGCCTTGTCGAACTGACAGGTGAGCGGGTTCGCATGGCGGGCGCGATTGATGCCGTACCGACAACGCACTGATCCCGGCCGCTGATCTATCCGAGAATGCTTGACAGTCAGTCCACCGCCTCCCAGAATACGCTCTTCGGTGCGGGAATAGCTCAGTTGGTAGAGCGCAACCTTGCCAAGGTTGAGGTCGCCGGTTCGAACCCGGTTTCCCGCTCCAGACATCCCGTCACTCCACGTCGGCTGTTGCCGTCGGTGAGAATTGACCGGATGGTCTGTCGTACCGATGGGCTGAGTGGCAGAGTGGCTATGCACCGGATTGCAAATCCGTTTACCTCGGTTCGACTCCGGGCTCAGCCTCCACGACCAGATGATGCGGCCTCGACCTGACGATTCTGGTGGCGCTGGCGGGAGTCGAACCCGCATGGCCGAAGCCGAGGGATTTTAAGTCCCTTGTGTATACCAGTTCCACCACAGCGCCATCTTTTCCCGGAGCAGGAAAACCTGATCGTATCGAGCATTTTAAGCCGGCAGGAGTCTACAGACTACCCGCCCCCAACCGCACAGCATGATCCACTTCGTCACAGACCTCACGGCGGTGGCGGCTTGTCGTCGGCAAACGCGGCCTTCATGTAACCGACCATCGACCAGATCGTGAGTACCGTAGCCACATATAGCGCGACCATGCCCATCTGGTAGATCGGCAGGCCGAGGAAGTCGTGCAGATAGAGCAACAGGCCGAGCGCAATGATCTGCGCTGTGGTCTTGACCTTGCCAACCCAGCCGACCTTCACTTTGCCGCGCTGCCCCATTTCCGCCATCCACTCTCGCAAGGCGCTGATGGTGATCTCTCGGCCGATGATCACGATGGCAGGGATCGTCAGCCACGGGCTGTTGTCGAACTCGACGATGAGTATCAGCACTGTCGCCACCATCAATTTGTCAGCGACCGGATCGAGGAATGCACCGAAGCGACTTTCCACCCCCCACTTTCTCGCCAGGTAGCCATCGAGCCAGTCGGTGACGCCCGCGATGCTGAATATCAGGCAGCTGAGCGGCCGGGCCCAGGGAGCATCGATGTAGAAGACGATGACGACGACCGGGAGCAATCCGATACGCAAGAGCGTGAGCCACATGGGCACGTTGTTCTTCATGAACCAGCCTTGTCGATTTCGGTAAGGGCGAACTCCACTAGTGTTCTTCCACTAGACCTTCGGAGCCCGTGTCGGGTGGAGCTCATCGTACACTTTGCTGGCCAGGCCATCCGAGATGCCGGGCACGGAAGCGATGTCCTCGACACCTGCCTTGCGGAGTCGTTGCAAGCCTCCGAAATGGGTCAGCAGTTGCCGTCGTTTCTTCGGTCCGAGGCCCTTGATCTCCTCGAGCGGCGATATCGTGCGCGCCTTCGCGCGCCTGGCACGATGGCCGGCAATGGCGAAGCGATGAGCCTCGTCACGTATCTGCTGGATCAGCAGCAAGGCCGGTGAGTCGCTCGTCAGCTGTTTCTCGACGTTGCCGCCGGGCGAATGTCCCGGCGGGCTGTCAGGCGGGCTGTCAGGCGGGCTGTCAGGCGGGCGGCCAGACGGGCGGTCAGACGAATCTTCGTCCAGACTTTCGGGGACGCTGCCCGGGACAGGGTCCCGGCAGATGATGAGCGTCTCGTCACCCGGGCGCCTGTCCGGCCCCTTCGAGACGCCGATGATCCGCACCGTGTCGTCATCGATGCCGAGTGCCTGCATGACCTCCAGCGCGACGCCGATCTGCCCCCGTCCGCCGTCGATGAAGAGCAACGCCGGTAGCTCACGATCCTCCTTGAGCAGCCGCGTGTAGCGACGGGTCAAGGCTTGTCGCATGGCGGCGTAGTCGTCCCCGGCGGTCACATCCTGGATATTGAATCGACGGTAGTCGCTCTTCAATGCACCTTCGGCATTGAAGACGACGCAGCTCGCCACCGTCGCTTCACCCATGGTGTGACTGATATCGAAACACTCCATCCGTGAGGGCGCTTCATCGAGGCCGGCGAGATCCCGTACCGCTTCCAGCCGGGCAGCCATTCCCGAACGCGAAGCCAGTCTCGCGGCCAGTGCGACTTCAGCGTTCGTACGGGCCAGCGTCTGCAGCTTCGCCCTCTCGCCGCGGACGCGCGAGACGATGGACACGGCCGAGCCGAGTCGATTCGACAACACCTCCTGCAACAGGGCGTCACCTTCGACAGGCTCGCTCAGCACGATCTCACGCGGCACGTCATGCTCGAGATAGAACTGCGCGACGAACGCTTCGAGAATCTCGGCAGAAGTGATGCCGATGGGCGTTGCCGGGTAGAACCCCTTGTTACCCAGGTTGACCCCGTTTCGAACATAGAAGACCTGCACGCAGCTCTGCCCCCCCTGAGTGACGGCGGCAACGTAGTCGGCGTCTTCGCGCTCTGACAGCCCCGAGGCAAGATCACTGACCGCCTTCAGACTGGCAATCTGGTCGCGCAAGCGCGCTGCCTTCTCGAATTCGAGTGCCGCGCTTGCAGATTCCATGCGGCTTGCCAGTTCGTCGACGACCTCGGCAGACTTGCCCTCGAGGATGCGCACCGTCATGTCGACGTCCCGGCCATACTCCTCGGCCGCGATCAGGTCGACGCAGGGTGCGGTACATCGCTCGATCTGATATTGCAAGCAGGGGCGCGAACGGTTTCGAAAGTAGCTGTCTTCACACTGGCGAACGCGGAACAGCTTCTGCACCAGGCGCATGGAACGCTTTACGGCACTGGCACTCGGGTACGGCCCGATGTACTTGCCACGCACCTTGCGCGCGCCACGCTGGTAGCTGACCCGGGGAAATTCATCCTGCGTCGAGATGAAGATGTACGGATAACTCTTGTCGTCCCGAAGAACGACGTTGTAGCGCGGCCGGTGCTCCTTGATCAGGTTGTGTTCGAGAATCAATGCCTCGGCAGCACTGGCAGTGACCGTGACTTCTACTTCCGCGATCGACGCGACCAGTGCGCGGGTCTTGCGATTCTCGACCGTCTGCCGGAAATAGCTCGACAGGCGATTGCGGAGGTTACTGGCCTTGCCGACATAGATTATTTCGCCTGCGGCATCCCGCATGCGGTACACGCCCGGCCTCTCGGTCACCGTACGCATGAACGATTCGATGTCGAATTCGCCCGCCGCACCTGACGTCATCGAGACCGCCCTCCTTCGATCACTCGTCGATATCCCAGAGCCCGTGACGCATGGCGAGGCGCACGAGTTCCGCAGTGGTCGCGATGTCGAGTTTCTCGAAGGCCCGCACGCGGTGCGTGCTCACGGTCTTTTCACTGATGTGCAGGGACTCACCGATCTGCCGGTTCCTGTTACCCCGCAGCAGCAATACGATGACCTCGTACTCGCGGGTCGACAGTTGCTCGAACGGGTTGCCGCTACCTCCGTCGATGGTGTCCATGGCGAGTTGCCGGGCCACATCGGGCGAGAGGTAGCGCTCACCGTCCAGGACGAGTTTGACCGCCTTCTCGATCTCGTCGGATTCACTGCCTTTGGTGACGTAACCGCGCACCCCGGTGGCAAGCAGTCGCCTTATGGTGGCGCCGTCGAGTAGCCCGCTCACCATGATGACGCGAGCATTCGGCAGCGCGAGCAACAGCTTGCCGACAGCGTCGGCACCGCTCATGCCCGGCAGGGAGATATCCATGAGAATGAGGTCGAAATTCGTGCTCGCGGCCTGCGACAACGCCTCCTCGGCCGACCCCGCCTCGGAGATCTTCTCCACATGCGGGTTGTTTTCGAGCAAGGCTCGCATGCCCGAGCGCACCAGCGCGTGGTCATCGACCACGAGGACATGACATTCGTTGCAGAGAGTCATGCCATCACCACGTGATCAGAGCAGAACCCCAGGTGAACCCGCCACCGAATCCTTCCAGCAGAACCGTATCGCCACGCTTGATCCGGCCGTCACGCACAGCCACGTCAAGCGCCAGAGGAATGGATGCGGCCGACGTGTTGCCGTGTTCGGCAACGGTCTGTACCACCTTGTCCATGGACAGGCCCAGTTTTCTTGCAGTTGCCCTGATGATACGGATGTTTGCCTGATGAGGTACGAGCCAGTCGACCGCGGACCGTTCCAGCCCGTTGGCGCCGAGCGTTTCATCGACGATATCACCAAGTGTCTTCACAGCCATTCGAAAGACTTCGGGGCCTGCCATCTCGACAAAGGTGCGCCCCTCGACAACTGCGGCGTGGTGGTTCGAGACGCCACTCGGCACGTGCAGAAGTTCGGCGTGATCACCGTCGGCATGCAGGTGAGTGGACAGGATGCCCGGCGCATCGTCGGCCTGCAGGACGACGGCGCCCGCGCCGTCACCGAACAGAACACAGGTATTCCGGTCATCCCAGTCGATGATTCGCGAAAACGTCTCCGCACCCAGCACCAGGGCCGTCCGGGCCATTCCGGTGCGCACGAACTGATCCGCAATGGACAGTGCGTAGACAAATCCCGTACAGACTGCCTGCACGTCGAAGGCGGCACAGCCCTGAGCCCCGAGCCGACTCTGCAACAGACAGGCCGTACTTGGAAAGACGCGGTCGGGGGTCGTCGTCGCCACAATGATCAGATCGAGCGCAGACGGCTTCACATCGGCCGCCTCGAGCGCGCGTCCTGCCGCCGCATAGGCGAGATCCAGCGTGAATTCGTCCTCTGCCGCGATATGCCGCTGAGTTATGCCGGTACGCTCGCGAATCCACTCGTCGTTCGTATCGACGCGCGCAGCGAGCTCCGCATTGCTGACTACCCGGGCAGGCAGATAACCGCCGGTTCCGGTAATGCGAGAGAAGGCGGCCAAGTCAGTGCTGCGCCTCGCCACTCACGCAGCGTGGACGCAGGCACCGAGCCGGGTCGCGATCATGGCCGGGACATCCTTGCGGATCTCGAGCAGCGCGATCTCGATGGCATTGGCGAACGCGAATGCATCCGCACCGCCATGACTCTTCACGACAACGCCTTGCAGCCCCAGAAGACTTGCCCCGTTGTACTGTCTGGGGTCGATCCGCCGGCCGAACGCGGCCAGCACCGGCTTGGCGACCAGGCCGACGAGCTTGTTGCGAAAACTTCGCGTGAACTCCTGCCGCAGGTAATGGGACACCATGCGCGCAACCCCTTCACTGGTCTTCAGCGACACGTTGCCGACAAAGCCGTCACAGACGACCACATCGACCCGGTCGGTATAGATCTCGTTCCCTTCCACGAAGCCGATGTAATTCAGGATGCCCGCTGCCGCGCTCGCGGCAAACCTCGGCGCGGCTGCCTTGACCTGTTCATTACCCTTTATCGCCTCTGAACCAATATTGAGCAAGCCGACCCGCGGCGCATCGATACCGTCGACAGCTTGTGCAAGTATCGATCCCATCAGCGCGAACTGATGCAGATGCTCGGCCGTACAATCCACGTTCGCACCGAGATCGAGCATGTGCGTGTGCCCATCGATGGCCGGTAGTGTCGTGCTGATGGCGGGTCGGTCAATGCCCGGCAGCGTCTTCAGCACGAACCGGCTGATCGCCATCAGCGCGCCGGTGTTACCGGCGCTGACCGCAGCACCCGCCCGGCCCGACTTGACCAGGTTGATGGCCACCCGCATGGACGAGTCTTTCTTGTTTCGCATCGCCACAGCTGGCGCGTCGTCCATCTTGACGACCTCGCTCGCTGCCACGACCTCATAGCGGTCGCGCGGCAATGACTGACTGCCAAGGTGCTCGCCGATGACGTCAGGATCACCGACGAGCAGCAGGGAGACGTCAGCGCGCTGCGCAAGGAACGTGCGCGCAGCTTCCACCATGACCGCCGTGCCACCATCACCGCTCATGGCGTCTACGGCAATGACCGCATGACCGGTCATGTTGCTGCGCTAGTCTTCGTCGTCGTCCTCATAGTCGTCGACCACTTCGACGACCTGCTTGCCGCGATAGAAGCCGTCGGCCGTGACGTGATGCCGGCGATGTAGCTCACCCGTGGTCGGATCGGTCGACAAGGTGGGCCTGGAGAGAGAATCGTGCGAGCGACGCATGCCGCGCCGCGAAGGGGTCTTGCGGCTCTTCTGAACGGCCATGGGAAGGTCCTGTAAAGGTCGGAAAGGTTAGTGAAGGTTGAGGTCCTTGAGAACGTCGAACGGGCTTTTCTTCGGCGAATCAGCCGACGCCTCGTCGGGATCGCCCACAGTTGCTTCGTCGATGACACCGTGCTCTCTGGCAAACCGCTGGCAATCGCTGCCCTCTTCATGTCTGGGTATGTTCGGCACGTGCAATATCAATTCGTCTTCGAACAGATCGACCAGATGCATCTGGCCATTCTCGTCAAGCACCACCGGATCGAACACATCGGGTAAAGCTCGCGATTCCTCCTCGGAATCGACAAAGACGAGCTCATAGGGCTCGTCGATTTCAACCTGCATGGGCTCAAGACAACGTTGGCATTCGAGCGGCCACGAAGCCCTCAAACGCCCGGCGACAACGATATGATCCTTGCGTCGAGAGAAGGTTGCACTGGCGTGCATGACACCCTCTTTCAACGCCAGCATACTGACCAGTCGCGGAAAGTGTTCGAACGGCACAGTCACCTCGAACCGCGTCCCATCCCGTGCCACTAGGTCCGGGTCGAACCGCGCTGGAAGCGTCTTCGCCATAACCACCGAATTTTAGCTAATCAGTGACCTTCGTGCAAGCAAATATGCGTCAGATTCGACTCCTCCCAACCTGGCATGCCGGCTGGTGAGCAGACCGCCCTGTGAGCTGGTCCTGGCCTCGTCCTCACGCTACCGCGCAGTACAGCTGGCAACGCTCGGCATCCCCTTCGACATCGCTTCCCCGGAGATCGACGAGGCCCGACAACCCCACGAGGCGCCGCTCGCACTTGTCAGCCGCCTGGCTCGAGAGAAAGCCGAAGTCATCGCGTCATGCAACACCGGGGCCATCATCATCGGTTCCGATCAGCTGGCATCGCTCGATGGAGACATCATCGGCAAGCCCGGCAATGCAGCCGCGGCACGGGCGCAGCTCGCGGCCTGCAGTGGTCGGACGCTGAATTTCCTGACGGCCGTGCATCTGCTCGACCTGCGCGGCCGCGAACCTGCCGCAAGCGCCGATCATGTCGTGACGCGGGTGGTATTCCGAACCCTCGACGCCGACGAGATCGCCCGTTACGTCGCCCACGACGACCCGGTCGACTGCGCCGGCTCGTTCAAGATCGAGGCACAGGGCATATGTCTGTTCGAACGGATAGAAAGTACAGATCCGAGCGCGCTTGTCGGGCTACCGCTGATCGCCACCGCGAGACTGCTTCGACAAGCAGGGCTAAGCCTGCCCTGAGGGCAGGACGAGCGGCCTGTACAAGCGGCCTGTACAAGCGGCCTGAACGAGCGGCCTGAACGAGCGGCCTGGACGAGCGGTCAGAACCCGGGCAACGCCGACACGCTGCTCAGCTGCAACAAGAGTTGCAGGATCACGAGAGCCGGGACGGCAGCGAG
>Ga0209828_1000791_pt1 | contig 29931 bp, 19 predicted proteins | sample MaitaG_FD_187429 | JGI IMG/M metagenome (GOLD analysis project Ga0209828, IMG submission 187429) | Marine algal microbial communities from Maine, USA - Maine_Asex2 metaG (SPAdes) (version 2) | ecosystem: Host-associated > Algae > Red algae > Unclassified | place: Maine, USA | collected 2015-01-05
CATTTTTACAAAGAGTATCATCAATACTCTTATTAAACACCCTTATCCAGTCCTTGTGACTGAAAAACATTTTTAGCATTACCAGCGGCCGAAGTTCTACTTCGCCGCTATTTTTTTTTTGGCTTTCACTCTACTTCATAACTATTAGTAATACTTTCCTAGATCTAGGTTCTTAGAGTAATAATCTAAGCTGTTTTATCAGCATGAAGAGATATGTCTATTTTTTCTTTTTATGATGGTCTTAGCATTGTATCCATATACAAGTCCTCAATCGATGTTGTATACTTATGACCTTTTAAATCTAATAATTTTAAATATTAGAGTGACATTTTTCTTAACCATAAAGAGAGATTTCCGTATTTGATCTAGACATCTAGAGTAAATTCTTTTAGAATTTGGAATTACATATTATTTGCCTTTTTTAGTTCTGCATAATTTCCAAAGTCAGCATAAATAGGAACTATAATGAATTATACCCATATAATAAGCTGATAAGCTCATTAAAAAAACTACAAATTTTGCATATATTTTGTAATCAAAATGCATAATTGCTTACAAATCATCTACAAACATGTTACAGATTATGGGGTATGACTCCAGAATTGAGTCTTAGATATGTACTTAGTTATTAACACCCTTTTTTACTAAGTTCACCCTTAAATTTTTACATAGACACCTTTTTGACACTTTAAAATTATTGATTATAACACCCTTTCATTAACACCTTTTTTATTATTATGAAAATACCCTTAATACCTAATCACCCTTAACGTTAAGAAAAAGTTCTTAACCATTTTTACAAAGAGTATCATCAATACTCTTATTAAACACCCTTATCCAGTCCTTGTGACTGAAAAACATTTTTAGCATTACCAGCGGTCGAAGTTCTACTTCGCCGCTATTTTTTTGAATGCCGCATATTCTCCTACTATCTAATAGTCCGTAACTAAATCCTCTAACAATAATTGTAGATTAGCCTATCTTTAGTCTATGTCAGCTATTGTTAAATTATACGTTTATAACAATTTCCATATCGCTCTTTGCGCTCTGGCTTTCACAGCTGAATATTACCTGAGAAATAATCAGCCCTTTGACAAAAAATATCTTGTCTTTATTTTCTTCAGTACCCTTGCTCTCTACTGTTTACATAGGATTATCGGTATTAACAAAATAGACATCTCCCTATTAGACAAGAGGATGCTCTCTTACAAACGTATGTCTAAGGTTTTATTTTCTATACTTACTATCAGTGTAATATGTGCTGGGGTATCGTTTATATTATTGCCCCAGCAAGTAATGCTGATGTGTATTGCTCCTATTATTATTTCATTATTCTATACGCTTCCCATATTTGGTAAGCAAACGCGTTTAAGAGATTTTCCGTTTATAAAAATATTCCTCATCGCAATTGTATGGACTTGGTTGTGTTATTACATACCCGCAAGTCAGCATAATGATATTGACAAATTCTACATACTAGAATGTGTCTGTTTCATGTTACTGATTACCTTACCTTTTGACATAAGAGACTTACAGGTAGATTCCTCATCAGGAACAAAGACTATCCCAGGGACCATTGGTATCTATTCAACAAAAATTCTAGGCACGCTCTTATTCGTTATCGCTCTTGTTATTATCTATTATCAAGGAGAAGTATCTACTGTAAAAATCGCACTTACCCTTAGCTACCTCCTTGCCTGGATTTTACTACTAGGCTCTAATAAGGAACGTGGTGATCTTTATTACAGCTTTTTCATAGACGGATTACTTATTCTAAGGTATCTAATAATATTTATACTGATCTGATAAGAAGAATTAAATTACACCATTTCTATTTTTAGATGACGGAAAAGGATTTAGAATTGTTCAAAATGGATCAAGGCAAATAACGTAGGCGAACCCATAGGTTCGGCGAGGCTATTTAACGAAGGAACATGAAGAACAAAATAAATAATTACCGTCATTCTAAACTAGAATTGGTATTATACCTTCTACAGTATACCTTGATAATCAAAAAAAGGGAGTTGACGTTTATCAACTCCCTCGCTATTACCTTTTTTTCTTTAGAAAAATTAAGGTCTTTCTTCCTTATTTAATTTGTTTGCAAAATCACCAGCTTTTACATAAACCATCTTTTTAGGATCTATATGTTTTTTCATCGCACCGTTAATATCTGACAGTGTTAGGTTCTTTATTTTTTCTTCTAATTTCTTATCCCATTCTAATGTTCTGTCTACTCTCAGATTATTACCTAATGCGTTCACTAAAGCGCCATCTTGCGATCTTCTTACGGTCCTAGATTGTAACCATCCAGATTTCGCAGCATCTAGTTCTTCCTGTGTAAATCCTTCCGTAATTACTTTTTCTATTTCCTCGTCAAAAGCTGACTTGACCTTATCTCTATTCTCTGGCGCATATATTGCGTAAGCTCCAAATGTTCCAGAATCATCTAAAGTCGAACCATTAAACCAAGAACCTACGCCGTAGCTAAGTCCTTCTTTCTGTCGAATTCTAGTCGCTAATCTCGAATTAAGAAATCCACCTCCTAGCATGTAATTGCCGATCATGAGCGATGCATAATCTTCGTGCGAATCATTTACCTTAAGATTCATTCCAGCAAAGAACATTGCGTTAGCCTTGTCAGGAGTTTCTAGATTGACTTCTTCCGCTTTGACATCTTTATAAGGATTAGTAATTCTTTTATACACTTTACCATTTTTCCAGCTTCCGAAATGCTTTGTTATATTTTTTTCCATTTCGGCATCATCAAAATCTCCAACTACAGAAACTGTAGCTTCGTCCGCTCCATAGAACTCCTTATGGAAGCTTTGTACCTCTTCGAATTTCAAATTCTTTACCGCCTCGATAGACTCTTGCATCGTCATTTCATACCGAACATCAGTTTTAGGGTATGGACTTAATATTCTTGAGAACGCATTATTAGCTACTGCTTGTGGCTCCGATAATTGTTCCTCATAATAGGCGAGTTCCTCTTCTTTTACTTTGTTAAATTCGTCTTCTGTGAACTTAGGTTTTTTCAACATTTCAGCAACAAGATCCATGGCAGCTGGTAGGTTCTCATTAGTTGTTTCTACTCTTACTGTTACACCATTCTTACCTCCAAAAACTCTAGTTCTAGCTTTTAGCTCATCTAGCTTATCTTGTATTTCTTGTCGGTTTAGAGTTTCCGTCCCCTTATCTAACATAGATGCAGTGAATTCTGCTGCTGTTGATTTTCCTAGGAGCGATTCAGGAGTTCCATATCTAAGTCTCACTGTAGCGATAACCGCATCACCTCTATTTTCTTTACTTAAAAATGCATATTCTAATCCTGAATCCAGCTTACCTGTTTTCGTTCTACTGTCTATATTATCTGGTGATGGATCGAACTCCTCACCCATAGCAATCTGAGCCTTACCTTTATAGTTAGCCAGTAATGATTTTACGTTAGGAGCATCGGGTATTTCTACTCTATCTGGATTAGCATCTGGAACAAATACACCCATCGTCCTGTTTGACGGCTTGAAGTATTTCTTAGCAGCAGCAACCACCGTTTCTGAAGTAACCGCTTCTATTCTATCTCTGAACAAGAAGAAAAGTCTCCAGTCCCCCTGAGCGATATATTCACTCAGTCTCATCCCTACTCTATCGGATGCGTTATACGCTAGATTCCAATTTTTCAGTATTCTAGATTTAGCTCTATCTATCTCTTCTTCAGATGGAGGATTAGTTGTGAGCCCATCTAGGGCCGCCATCATTGTTTCCTTAGCTACTTCTATGTCACTTTCTTTTCTTACATCTGCATTAAGATATATAAAACCGCCTTCCTTAAGCGCAGGAGCAAATCCCCATATGTAAGACGCTTTCTTCGTATCTACAAGTTCCTTATATAGTCTACCACTGGGTTCACTTGTGAGTAGCTCTGAAATAATAGCTACCGCCGCATAATCGATATGTGGCCCTGGAGGTGTCTTATATACCATCGATACCGCTTGTACATCACCAACTCTATTTAGCTCTACATATCTTTCCCCATCTTGAGTAGGTTCTTTAGTGTAAGTAGGAATCAGTTTTCTTTCTGGTCTAGGAATCGCACCAAAAAGCTTTACTATTTTTGCTAAGGTTTTCGCCTCATCTATTTTTCCAGCAACGAGCAATATAGCGTTATCTGGTTGATAGTATTTTTTATAAAATCCTTTCAGTCTGTCAATAGGAACATTCTCTAGATCAGATCTAGATCCTATAGTTGTATTCCCATAGTTATGCCATAAGTAAGCTGAGCCAAGCACTCTTTTCATCAATACACTAGATGGTGAATTTTCTCCTGCTTCGTACTCATTACGCACCACCGTCATTTCGCTATCTAGGTCTTTCTTGGCTATAAATGAGTTGACCATTCTATCCGCCTCCATATCTAATGCCCAATCCAGGTTCTCTTCTGTCGCAGAAAATGTTTCATAGTAATTAGTCCTATCATACCAGGTTGTTCCATTAGGTCTAGCACCATGTTCGGTCAGCTCCTGGGGAATATTAGGATGATCTGGAGTTCCTTTAAAAACGAGATGCTCTAGCAGATGGGCCATACCTGTTTCTCCGTAGGCTTCATGTCTAGATCCTACCATGTAAGTAATATTTACGGTAATAGTAGGCTTTGACTGATCAGGAAAAAGGAGTACCTTCATCCCATTGTCTAACTCATATTCTGTGATGCCTTCTACAGAAGTATTTTTCTTCACACCATCAGGCAACTTAGGCGCGGGCTGTGCAGTAAGAAAAAAGCCTAGACTTAAAAATAAGCATAAGCAAATAAAATTTTGTTTTTTCATTTTAAAGATGTTTTATTGATTAGCGGAAGTAATACTATTTCATAATTGACATACTTTCTATGTCAATGGATGAGACAATACCGATTAGTTGAATATAGAAATAAATGTAGACCTATTTATTTTTTCGGTAAGACAAGTTATATCCTTTATACAAAAAGTCCTATTTTAAAGATTAAACTCTAGAATAGTGGTGAAAATTATGTTCAATCTATAGAATTTACGGTGTCCCACTCGAGAAGCACCTGCTTTTTTTTTAGATAAAAAAAGGTTATAGTGAATTATGGCAGCATATCCGGTCTTAGTTCCTTGGTTTTTTGTTCTGCCTGGTTAGCACGCCATTCCTCTATCTTAGCGTCATGGCCAGAAAGCAATACTTCCGGAACTTCCCATCCCTTATAATTAGCCGGCCTTGTATATACTGGTGGTGCTAGCAAGTCATCTTGAAAAGAGTCTGTCAGGGCAGATGTTTCGTCATTAAGCACACCAGGTATAAGTCTACCTATAGAATCTACAATGACAGCAGCCGCAATTTCACCTCCAGATAGTACGTAATCTCCTATCGATATTTCCATCGTTACATGGTGATCCCTAATCCTCTGATCTATACCTTTATAATGACCACATATGAGTAATAAGTTAGCTTTTAGAGATAATTTATTCGCTAATTTCTGATCATATCTATGGGCATCTGGTGTCAGAAATATAATCTCGTCGTAAGTCTTTTCTGCCTTACATTGCTCTATACAATTATCTAAAGGCTCAGGCATAATAACCATACCTGCGCCACCTCCATACTGATAATCATCTATCTGTCTATGCTTGCCTCGCCCATATTCTCTTAGGTTTATTATCCGTACAGAAAGCAGGTCTCTATCCTGAGCCCGCTTCATTATACTGTGAGACAAAGGTGATGCTAGTAGGTCTGGCAATGCTGTTATAATATCAATATGCATAGAACAAAGATAAGGCATAATATTATTAAAAAAGGACTTGCAGCTGCAAGTCCTTTTTTAATAATATATTTTCCCTAAACACCTTAGAATTAGGAGAAGGTAATTTTAGCAATTTAGTTCATTAGCCGCTTCTTCTGTAATCTGGATGACATCATCGAGTAGCATCATATCCAGATCTGGACAACTGTTAAGATCTCTAAGTAAATCTAAGTGATCTTCATAAGCATCTTCTAGACGCTTACAATTTTCATTTGAATTTTCGGAATTGAAGTCATTAAGGGCCTGATTGAGTGTTGTATTAGACTCGTCAATCGCAGTATTCGCAGCATCAGCTTCACAATTTACCTCTTCTTCACAAGAAGTAAATGATATTGCAGTAATGCCCACCGCAAAAAGTAAATAAAATAGATTTTTCATTCTAAAATTTAAAGTGTTATTGAATTTGTACATAATTCTAACGAAAGTTAATCCATATGTGTTCCTTAATCTAAGAAAAAATGATCACCGTAATTAAGCATATCGAATTGATCTGATTTTATGGATTTATTTGAAGAGATTTCTTTGTATGTATCAATCTGCCAGGAATTATTCTACAATCTAAAATAGAGAGTAGAATTTCTTCTAATCTCTATTTTCTTTGAAGATCGATACATCATTAAAATATGATCTCTCTAGCAGCCTAAACTCGAAATCGTCAGTCGACTAGTTTCTATTACTGCACTATTATCCTGTCCATTACAATCTCCCTCCAGTGCTTCGATATATTCTTCGAGTACTGTTTTATAGTTCAGGCAATTAGCGTCAGATTGGTCAGCATTAAATGCTGTTGCTGCGGTAACTAGTTCCTCTCCTTTTGATGAGATCCTCTCACAGTCGTCTTCACCGCAAGAAATCATAGCAAGTGAGAAAAATGCTATCGCTATGAAAATAAAACTTTGCCATTTCATATTACATTCGTTTTAAAGATGCTGGCATCATTGCCTTTTAAAATTGTTATATTTATTCTATTCCAAGTAATTCTACATCAAAAATGAGCGCAGAAAACGGTGCAATTTTACCACCAGATCCTCTTTCTCCATAAGCAAGATCGTAAGGTATATAGAACCTATACTTGGCACCAACTGGCATTAACTGTACTCCTTCTTGCCAGCCTTTTATGACTCCTGTAAGTGGAAATGAAATCGGCTCTCCTCGGTCTACACTACTATCGAAAACTTCTCCTGATATATTTGTTCCATGGTAATGAACTTTTACTTTATCCGTTAGAGCAGGATTCGGTCCCGTGCCAGGCTTTACAACCTCATATTGTAATCCCGAAGCAGTTACCTTTACGCCTGCTTTACTTTTGTTCATAGCTAAGAAATATTCTCCAGCTTTTTTGTTACCCTCATGTTTTTTCATCTTCATCTGCTGCGCATACTGCCCAAAGATCTCATTAGATTGTTCGATACTTATTTCTAATGACTTATCTCCTAGGACATCATCTATTGCCTTGGCCATTCTATCGGCATTTATGCCTTCGATTCCTTGTTGCTTCACATTCTGCGCTATAATAACTCCTAAGCTGTAACTAAGAGAATCTGTATTTTGTGCACTCATAAAACTAGTGTATGTAATTATTAATATTAATGATAAATAGATTTTTTTCATCTGTTAGGTATTTTACTCTAAAATTTTAATTATTGACGCTTCACGAGCGTTCTTATCTATAGGATTGATACTAAGTTGGATTAACGCTTTAACTCAGCATAATATTTGAAAAAGTAAGGTATAGTTTCTATCCCTTTATAATAGTTGAATAATCCATAATGTTCATTAGGGGAATGAATATCATCAGAATTCAGTCCAAAACCCAATAAGACACTTTTTACACCAAAGACTTCTTCAAAAAGAGAAACAATAGGAATAGATCCTCCCGATCTTTGTGGTATAGGCATCTTCCCGTAGGTTGTTTCCATCGCTCTCTGAGCAGCAAGATATTCGGGTGTATCCGTAGGTGTCACAGCAGGCTGTCCACCATGATGCGGATGCACCTTTACGCTAACGCTGTCTGGTGCAATAGATTCAAAAAATTCTGTAAATAACTTTGTGATTTTTTCTGGATCTTGATTAGGTACAAGCCGCATACTTATCTTAGCAAAAGCCTTAGAAGGTAATACTGTTTTTGCGCCTTCCCCTATGTAGCCTCCCCATATTCCATTAGCATCTATTGTAGGTCTTATAGAGGTCCGCTCTAGCGTAGTATAGTCTTTTTCTCCCTCTACCTCTTTTATACCCAGACTCTCCTTGTAGTTTTCTAAACTAAAAGGAGCCTTGTTCATCTCTGCACGTTCTGCTTCGCTTACGACAACAACATCATCATAGAAACCTGGTATCGCTATAGACTTCTTATCGTCCTTCATCTTTGCGATCATCTCACATAGCACATTTATCGGATTAGCGACGGCACCTCCATATACACCTGAATGTAAGTCTTTGTTGGCACCCATTACTTCTACTTCGAGATAAGATAATCCTCTCAGACCAGTAGTTATAGATGGGATATCATTAGCTATTACAGAGGTATCAGATAGTAATACAACATCACAGGCCAACATGTCCTTATATTCTCTGCAAAAAGGACCTAGATTTTCTGATCCTACTTCTTCTTCCCCTTCTATCATAAATTTCACATTACAAGGTAGATTCCCTGTCTTATTCATTGCCTCGAATGCTTTGAAATGCATATAAGCTTGTCCCTTATCATCACAGGCTCCTCTCGCAAAAATAGCACCATCAGGATGCAACTTAGTTTTCTTAATGACAGGCTCAAAGGGGGGTGAATCCCATAACTCTATGGGGTCAGGTGGCTGTACATCATAGTGACCATATACCAGTACAGTAGGCAAAGATGGATCGATCATTTTCTCGCCGTACAATACAGGATTCCCTGCAGTTTCGTAGAGTGCGACTTTATCCGCTCCAGCATCTTCTAACTTGGCTTTTAAGAATTCTGCCGTTTTTATAATATCTTTTTTGTAGGCAGCATCCGCACTGATGGAAGGCATCTTAAGTAGATCCAGCAACTCATCTAAGAATCTATCCTTGTGCTCTTGTATATGCGCTTGTATTTCTTTCATATCTATATTGTGAAATTTTATTTTCTAAATAACTAAAATAAAGGTCCCTGAAAATCTAGTAAACCATCGTTCCATTTCATGTCGGTTAAGCCTTTGACCAATAAACTCTCATCCATGATCTGATTAGATATGCCTAAAGACTTATTGTTATAAAACATAAGCCAATTTGCTTTGTTCACGGTATGCACAAATCCTTGGTTCTTATATAGACGGTGATCCTGTGATATAGCTATAAGAAATTCTATACCCTTCCTAGAAGCAAACTTTTCTATATGTGCAATAATTTTACCAGCTATCCCCTTATCTCTGTAGGCGTCATTTACACATACATCGGCTATTATAAACACCAGCCTATTTTCTCCATCTATAGATATCTGTCTATAATCTACAGCGGCCTGACCTATGATTCTACCCTCCTCACGTGCAACTGTTCTGAAAGAAGCAGGTTGTAAGAAGTAGATCCTATCTTTAGGATAAAACTCAAAAGTATCCATCAGTAATTGCTGAAGAATTGTTTTATCTTTCTTTGTTAGCAGTAATTCTTCTATTCTTTCTATTTTCATTTTTCTGTTTGCGGATACAAGAAAGCTGAAATTATACTCATCGCTTCTTCAGCAGAAATATTTCTCGTGAGATTACCGTGAGAGGCATAAGAGATCTCACCATTTTCTTCAGATATAATAATAGACATAGCATTAGAATTTTCTGTCACACCTATTCCTGCTCTGTGTCTCAGTCCTAGGTCTTTCGACAAATTTTTATCTCTGGATACAGGTAATATACATCTAGCCGCTCTGATTTTATCTCCGTAGATAATCATAGCACCATCATGCAATGGTGCATTCTTAAAAAAAATATTCTCTATGAGTACTGCAGATATTTCTGCATTGATTATATCACCTGTACTTTCTATTCCTGGTACAGGTTCTCTTGTAAAAACAAGGAGTGCTCCTGTTTTTGTCCGACTGAGCTCTATGAATGCTGATTTAAAATCTCTTAGAATATTGACATTTTTCTTAGACAAAGCCTGTTCCTCCTGCCCAAAAAATCTTTCTAAAAATCTAAGCCTTCCCTTCAGAGTAGTATTTCCTAGTACTAGCAAAAATTCTCTTACCTCTGGCTGAAAAATAATAATCAAAATAATAACACCAAACGCTACTATCCTACTTAGTAACATAGATAGTAAGTTCATATTAAGAATTCCGACCAGCCACCAAACAATATATAGCAGGACGACCCCCACAAAAATATTAAACGCAAGTGTACCGCGCAGCAGTTTGTACATGACATACATAAGATAGGCCACAATGAGCACATCTAAAACATCCCATATTCTAATGTCCAGCGGGCCTATGTTTATTAAGGGACTAATCTTTATTATATTTTACACCCTCATTCATATTGTGAAACATAAATGATAGCAGATCAGCACTTTCTTCTATACGCTTAGATGTCGGTTTGCCAGCACCATGTCCAGCAGAGGTTTCTATTCTTATCATCACAGGATTGTCTCCTACATGCTTTGCCTGCAGTTCCGAAATAAACTTAAACGAATGCGCTGGAACTACTCTATCATCGTGATCCGCTGTCGTAACCATGGTAGCTGGATACGCAACATTTTTTACATTATGTAAAGGAGAATATTTCTTCAAATACTTAAAGGCTTCTGGATCATCAGAACGTCCGTAATCACCAGCCCATGCCCAGCCTATCGTAAAGTTATGGTATCGTAGCATGTCTAGTACTCCTACATGAGGAAAAGCCACCTTGTACAACTCAGGTCTCTGCGTCATACAGGCTCCCACTAGTAATCCCCCATTAGATCTCCCTTCTATTGCCAGTTTTTCTGATGACGTGTATTTCATTTCTATAAGATATTCTGCTGCCGCTTGGAAATCATCGAAAACATTTTGCTTCTCTCCTAGTGTTCCCGCCTTATGCCAGTCTTTACCAAATTCTCCACCACCTCTTATATTGGCAACAGCATAGACTCCACCGTTCTCTAGCAAGGGTAATCTTGTTATACTAAATGAAGGTAATATTGGTATATCAAAACCTCCATAACCGTATAGCAAAGTAGGTCGTTTTCCATCTAATTCCAAATCCTTTTTATGGGTAATAAACATAGGCACTTTAGTGCCATCGTAACTAGTATACCATATCTGATTGGTTACGTAATCCTCGACTGGAAAATCTACATTTGGCGCATTATATATCGTGGATTCTCCCGTAGTTGCGTCTAGGGTGTATATCGTATTAGGTACTGTGAAAGATGTAAAAGCATAGAAAATCTTTTCTCCTGCTTTATCTGCATTGATACCGCCTACGGTTCCTATGCCAGGTAATTTAATATCTCTAAGAAACTTACCTGCTAAGTCAAAGACTTTTATCTGGCTACTTGCATCGACCATATATACTGCATACCACTTATCTCCCACCTTAGTAACACTGCTGAGTGGATTATCAGATTCACTTATCACATCTGAGAATCCAGCTCCAGTATTCTTAGCATTTAAGCTGACTAGTTTCTGTTTAGACGCGTTCTTGTTGGTTATAAAATATAGCACATCCTCTTTGCTATCTGCAAGCTGAAAATCAGCATCGAAAGTTTTCACAACGGATTGGATAGGACTATTTGCGCTAGACAAGCTCTTAATGGAAAGTGCATTTCCACTCGTAGATTCTGATGTAGAAATAACAAGATACTTTTCATCCTTAGTTGTCGTAGCGTAGATGTTTCTATTAGGATGATCAGGGTTATCAGCGATAAGCCTATCCTTAGACTGATCTTCACCCAGCTTATGATAATAGAGTGCATGAAATTGGTTTTCGCCTGACAAGGCCTCATCATCGGTAGCTTCTGGATACCTACTATAGAAAAATCCATCCTTATTCCACGATATTCCAGAAAACTTAAGCCAGTCGACCTTGTCTTCTAGTAAGTCGCCAGTCTCTAGGTCTTTAATTTCTACTTTTCTCCAGTCCGATCCTCCTTCTGATATCTGATATGCTAGCAAATTTCCCTCTTTGTTAAAAGACATACCACCAAGTGAACTCGTACCATCATCAGAAAACTTGTTAGGATCCAATACTTCTGTATGTTCTTTAGAATCTAGGTCTAGTGTGTACATAACTGATTGGTTTTGTAATCCATCGTTCTTGAACTGGTAGTATTTCCCGGATTCTTCAAATGGAACGGAAAGCTTTTCATAATTCCATAAACCTTCTAGGCGTTTCTTAAAATCATCCCTGAAAGGTATCTTGTTAAGATATTCAAAGCTGACAGCATTCTGTCTTTCTACCCAATCTTTTGTCTCATCAGAATTATCATCCTCTAACCATCTGTAGGGATCAGCAATATCAGTCCCATGGTAGTTATCTACTACAGAAGTATCCTTTAGCGTTTCTGGATAAACTATAGAAGCGTCTGTTTTTCTCTGTTCACAACTTATAAATGTCATATTAACTATCATTACCCAATAAAGAACTCTCATATTATACATAGTGCTTATCATTAATTATACTGCAATATTACGAATTTCAGTCATCTATAAAGTTTAAAATAGATTCGCAGTTAAAATAAACGGACTAAATACCCTATTTTTGTGCAGCTTTACCGCGCGATATGCACAAATTGAAACTATAATGAATCATTACCTATGAATGTAAAAAGTTCTATAAGCACTCAGAAGTGCGTTTTTCTCATCTGCCTTATGGGTACGGCAATCTTTTTTTATGCCTGTAAATCACATTCTAGTATCGTAGAGGAACTGAGTGTCGTAAAAAGTAATCAGTACGATATTCCTACTCCATGTAAAGTAACCTATGATGGTCCTGATCAAAGAACGGGTAAGCCGAAAAAAGAGATTGCTTATGAAAACATATTCAATTTTACACATGAGAAACTAGCTAACTACTACAAAGACCGTGATTATCTAAAATGCTACAGCAGTATAGGTATTGTAGATGGAGAGTATTATCTATATCTGAAACTTATCTTTGACTCTAAGAATGCTGGCAAATCTTATGGGATGATGCCCAAGGAAGAGAACATGAGAATACAGCTCTTAAATGGTAACGATGTCCTCCTAAAACCGTTTAAGAATGCAACACCTAGAATTGATACCAAAACAAAGAAAATCATCTATGATGGGATCTTCAAACTAGATGGTGGTCAGAAGAAAGATCTAAAGGCTAACGAAATAGATAAGATAGGTATCATGTGGACTTCAGGTTTCGAAACCTATGATATATACAATATAGACCTTATCAAGAATCAGTTAGCTTGTATAGATAGAAATTAAATACTAGGCGGCTTGCGCCAAAAAAATAAAATGTCATGCTAGGACTAAAGTTACCGACAGATCCAAGATGGGTCAATATGGCCGTGATGAGTCTAGAAGATATCCTTACGGACCATGCCTTCTGTGAACAGAAAGCTGCAACTTCATGTATTTCTCTGATCCAGCGTTATCCAGATAAAAAAGAACTTGTAGCCAGCCTAGCACCTATCGTAACAGAGGAATGGGGACATTTCAGACAGGTCCTTAGAGAACTAGACAAACGAGGGCTTAATCTAGGTGGACAAAGAAAAGATGAATATGTCAATAAACTTCTGGAGTTCCAACATAAAGGAGGTTCTCGGGAAACAGCACTTTTAGAGAGACTCCTCACATTTGCACTTATAGAAGCTAGGAGCTGTGAAAGATTCAGGCTTTTATCTTTACACATATCAGAAGAATCACTTAAAGAATTTTACCACAGTTTCATGGTTTCTGAAGCTGGTCACTATCGCTTGTTTATAGATCTAGCGAACACTTATTTCGATGAAGATGTTGTCAAAAAAAGATGGCAGGAATATCTAGATTACGAAGTAACGATCATGGCAGAATTGTCACTGCGTGGAGATCGGATGCATTAGAAGAAAGTCGGATACGCTTATGTTTGACAAGGCATTATTTTCACATTACGTAACTATAGAACGGCGTACTTCTTTGGGAAAAATATCTATCTAGATAATAACCCTAGACATCATATCTTGATTTATACAATTCAGTTAGGAATGAAGAATGGATAGAAAAAAAACAGCAAACTAGCCCACGCGGAGGTAGGGAATATACTTAGATATAACACTAATGTGGCTCTAGGAAATATTGTCTTTTCCATTGTCAGGTCTCAGCAAGTTACCTCTGTAGTTATAAATAGAAAAAGGAGCTCGATAAAATCTAACTCCTTTTTCTTTTTCTTTTTATTTTTTAGAATGATTCTACGCTAGTGGTTTTCCATTACCTCTAGTATTCCTCCTCTATCTATTACAACAGCTGCATCTCTGAATCCTCTATTATATGCTTTTATCCTTGCACTTTCTGCCTCGTCATAAGAATCAAAGCCACTCATTACAAATATTGTCCATCTACTCTTAGACCACTGTTCTATAACTCCTAGGTCTTTAACCTTATTCAGATCGAACCAAATAGGATCTTCGTAAGAAGCAAGTCTCACTTTATAATCTGCACTGGTATGTGTCGGGGTATAAGTACTACTTGAAGTAGAACTAGTATTGTCATAATTAGTCTGTGCATTACTGGTGCTATTTGTATTTGTATCGCTATAGTATGATCCTGAAGAAGTATTATTTGTATCATATATATTACCTGTAGTTGTTCCACTAGAATATGTTGTAGAACTAGTAGTACTAGGTGCAGTATATGTAGATGTCGGCGGATAAGTTTCTGTAGATGTATAACTATTAGATCCGTATTCTGAAATAGCAAGTTCTAGATTACTAGTGTTCAGTATCTCTGTTGTCACAAATGCATCCTTAAATCCTCTAGATTTGACTTTTGTCAATATATTATCCACCTGATACTTATCGAAAAAATATCCAAGCTTTATCTTTGTGTTATTTGAACTATACACTCTGTAGATATTACCATATTCTGCTAGGTGAGAATATTCATTGATATCTCCAGACGTAGAATATAGAGCCGCTAACTGTATGAAGTATACCTTCTCACCATTATTATCTCCTAGGATCTCACCTTTGGAAACTTGTCTTACCCCTTCTAACGCTAGATCTAGTCTAGACTTTCTAGCTACAGATTCTTCACTTCTAGCTGCTACCGTTACTATGTTTTCATTACTCATCTTGTGATCATCAGATTTCACGATCAGATCATTTAGATTTACTGCAGCTGGCGGTGTATTATTTACTGGAGCGGTAACCATAACTTCTGGATTAACCGATGGTGTAGAAACAACATGAATATCTGAAGATTCATTAACTTGTACTACATCGGCAGGGATAGCTGTAGTAGAGTGTACAATAGGGATGACCTCTGGTACAATTGATTCGTTATCCATAAGAGAAGCAAGTTCCTGATCTACTTTTGCTGTAGCTGTATAGATATCATGGTAACCATTACCACCAGATCTGTTACTTGTAAAATAATACCTGCTTCTAGGTTTATCCCACACAGGATACATATCATCTTGAGCAGAATTTACCCCTTTTCCTACATTCTTAACAGGACTCCACTGACCATTTTCTAGCTTAGACTGGAATATATCATATCCACCTAGACCAAAATGAAAATCTGAAGCAAAGTGTAAATTCAACCCATCTATATAAGGCGTAATTTCGTTACCTGTTGTATTAATTTCATTACCGAGATTTATGGGCATGGACCACTTTCCATTTTCTTTATATGAAACATATAAGTCGAAACCTCCAAAACCACCTTCTCTATTAGAAGAAAAGAAAAGTGTATTTCCATCCTTGGTAAGCATAGGGAAAGTTGTAGAATATCCCAATGTATTATGTTCAAATGGCACTTCATTTTGAAAATTACCTCTCTTATCCACTTTTGCTAAAAATATGCCTAGATCAGATTCTTTTTCGTATACCTGACTGTTTCCATTTTGAAAATTATGCTTGGTATAAGCACATTTCTTTGAAGACCTATCAAACGAAATAGAGCTTATATTCTCGTCAGCAATTAGGTTGTTTTGAAAAATTTCTTTCTTAGATTTCTTTTGATCAAAGCTGTATAGTTTCGTATTATAAGCAGTCGCCTGTGGAGCATCTTTGTTATAGAAAGAAGAAAATATGACTCTGTCTTTGTATAAAAATGGAGCAAAATCAGAAGAATTACTATTGAGTGCTAGATTCTGTAAATCGTAGTGTTCTGCTTCATTAAGTTTTTCCTGCATGTAATCACAGCTTGATAGGTAATGCTCCGCCATGATTGGGTCTGTAGATTTATAAAGACTAAAATATTTTCTAGCTTTTCCTAAATCATGAGCTTCTTTAAGCAGAATTCCGTAGTTCAGATAATAACTAGGCGCTGTATAACTATTTTCTATCTGGCTATACCAGCTCATTGCCTCGTGATCTTGGTTCATCATTCTATAGCACTCTGCGATCTTGAACTTACAAGATAGACAACTAGCATCCTCATTCATTACTTTTTTGTAATTACTGATGGCTAGGTCATATGCCCTTAGATCGAATTGCATATCCGCCTTATCTATTGTTTTCTGGGCCATACCGAAATAACCAGAAAATACCATAAGTACGACGAGACCGATTTGTAGTTTTCTTATTACCATTGTTTTCTTGTTTAAAATAACATATTAGTAATTACAAATATATGAATATATCTGTAAACGAGCTATAAATACATTAAAAATAATCTTAATATGTAAATAACTGATAAGAGGCGATAAATTAATATGATATATAACTAATAAATAATATGTAATAGTATGTTTACCAGTATAATATGGTAATAATTTAAGTGTTCAATGTTATTTTTGCTACAAAAAAACTAAGTGATTTAGTTAAGCTGAATGGTTAGTAAGGAAGTTTAGATAGCTATTTAGCGGATATATTGGCTTTCTAATCGGCATATTTACTCATAATTAAGATAGATCCAGTCAAGATTCATTACAAACTGCTTATTCACTTTATTGTGAAACATTAAGTATAACTTATCCATTCCTTCCATTTGCTCTACCGCTAGATTGTATATCTTGTTTTCAGCCTTACTTTCATTAAAATGTTTAAATTTCTTAGTTCCGATTACAGGACCATTTTGATCACCCACTCTTAGTTCTACACTCCCCTGATATGCATAATTTTCAATATAACTGGCATTAAGGTCGATACTTGATAATTCGTTGAACTGGATACTATCAAAAGCTATAAAGGAATTATTAGTGATACTGCTCACTAAAATCTTATCCCCTGTGTCCCATGTTCCTAATTCTTCAGATCTTTCTACAGCTTCTTCCGCTTGTATCTTCGGTGGATAAAAAACTACTTGCCGGGCAACAGAAAGCTCACTATTCTCTATACGCTCATTACCTTTGTCTTTATAAGAAGCCATCAAAACATATTTTCCAGCATCATTTTTATCTTTATGCTTGTCAAAAATCAGCATCCCTTTCGCATCAATTTCATTGACATTCTTATCTAACTCATTGTTAAGCGAAAGAATATAAGAAACCATAGATCGTGCCTCCTCTACGCTTACATGAGGATGAGCTGACATCATTTTTTCTCCCCATATGCCATTGCTCCCCTTCTTAACGTGCATTACTAGATCGTCGACATCCTCAAAACTATATTTGTTTGCTATCTGTTTATAACTCGGTCCATTGACTATTTTTTCTTTGTCATGACAAGCTTTACAATTGTATTCCATTATATATTCCAGACCCTGAGGAACAATAGTTTGCTGATGCCCTACCGAGGCGAGTATCATATCTTTACCCTCAGGAATATAGTTCATCGTAACTTTTAAGTCCTTCCTTTCTATGCGTCCTGATTGCTTATATCCATCCTCTTTATCATAAGCAGATACGCTATACTTTATGGGTCTTTGCCTCAAGGCTATTTTACTATTAATGTCAAAATCGATATTGATCTTAGGAGCTTCATTACCCACAAGTAACTTATTTTTTGTAATAGATTTTCCTCCTTTTCCATCCAGTACTTTGAGCTTTATATCATATACTCCTTCTGTTGTAAACGTATGACTTACTTCCTTTCCGCTCAGCTTCTTTCCATTATCTCCCATCGTCCATTGGTAACTTAGCGAATCTTTGTCATAATCTACTGATCCATCTGCCGACAGTCGTACAGTGCAAGGCGTACCACATGCCGTCTTGTCCATAACTATACTAGCTCTTGGTGGTCTATTTCCATCTATATAACTTATTCTATTAAGCCTAGCGTCCATGTTTCTGGTATTCCATAGCTGTCCATATTCCAGAACATATAAAGAACCATCGGAAGCAAAAATCATATCCATAGGATGAGAAAAAATACTAGATGGCATAAACGGATCAGCTTTTTTATAATCTTGATTTTCATCTAGTTCGACAAGATATATCCAATCTCTCATCCACTCATAGACGAAAAGTTTATCCTCAAAATAACTAGGAAAGGTCTTTACATCATCTCCAAAGTCTGATCGATGAAAGACTGGACCTGCCATGGGATTAACACCGCCATCCCCCAGCCAAGGAAATTTCTTAGACGCCGCATAAGAATACCATATCATGGAAGCATTGGGCTTAGGTAGATTAGTTATTCCAGTATTATTGGGAGAATTATTCACTAAATTTTCTATGTCAAATTTTTGATCTGTTTGTTTATTTGAGAAATTATAATCTCCATAAGAGAAATTATTTCCTCTAGTGTATGGCCATCCCCAGTTACCTGCTGCTCTTGCCTGATTGATCTCCCCCATTCCTTCAGGACCTCTTAAGGAGTCTTCTGCACCTGCATCAGGTCCTACATCACCCCAGTATAAATATTGGTTTTTGCTGTCAATAGAAAATCTGAATGGATTCCTTAGACCCATAGCATATATTTCTGGTCTTGTTTTTTCCTTTCCTTCTGCAAAAAGATTGCCTGCTGGAATACTGTAACTACCATCTGCTTCCGGTTGGATTCGCAGTATCTTTCCTCTCAGGTCATTAGTATTAGAGGCAGAACGCTGGGCATCCCATGGTGCTCTACCATCACGCTCATCCGTAGGAGCAAATCCATCGGACTCAAATGGATTCGTATTATCTCCCACTCCTATATACAATAACCCATCTGAACCAAAAGCCATGCCTCCGCCGCTATGGCAACATTTTCTTATTGTAGGAATTTCTAATAATATCTTTTCTGAAGTCAGATCTAATGAATCTCCGAACATCTTAAATCTAGAGATATGTTGAACAGGTACTTCACCAAGCGCTGAATAGAATAAATAGATCCATCCATTATCTCTAAAACTCGGATCTATTGCCAAGCCTAATAATCCATCCTCATTACCGTAAAATACTTCTAACTCCGTAATCAACTTCGTTTGCTCTGTTTCCCAACTAAATAATTTCACCTCACCCCCTCTCTCTATAAACAATATTCCAATCCCTGGCAATTCCTTAAGCTGCATAGGTTCGTTTAGATTGAAGTCTAACACCTCCTTAGTAAATCTATTTTCTTCTGGAATCTGTAAGCTTATTGACTTTGAATAATCTCGACTATTCCCTCCTACTGCATATATGATACCTCCTTTCAGATGCTGTATAAAATCATTATCTACATAACTCTCTTTGGTATGTCCTAGTCCCGTATAGAAAGATCTTCCACCATCATAATCATGATTCCAGGCTATGGGGTGTGGACCATTATGTGTGCCACCTTCATAAGATTGTTCATCCAGATCCAGTAATATATTTACGCTTTCATTAAAGTCCTTAAAATTATACCACTCATCTTTTTTTATCCATTCATCTCCTAGATGTTTGCAAGAGATATGTTTTTTGTCTATGATCTTTATACTAGCTTCTTGGATCTTAGGATGTCCGTCAAAGTATGCCCCCACTAAGTTCTTATACCATTTCCAATCGTATTCAGTGTCTGTTGCAGCATGTACACCTACAAATCCACCTCCTGCTTGTATGTATCGTTCAAAATTACTTTGTTGCTGATTGTCTAAAATATCTCCAGTTGTATTCAGAAAAATAACAGCACTATACTTTGTAAGATTTTCTTCTTGGAAGAAAGATGCATCTTCTGTCGTATCTACATTCCAGTTTTCTTGTTCAGCCATTTTATATATTGCCTGAATCCCCTCGGATATAGATTCATGTCGGTAACCTTCCGTCTTGCTGAAAACCAGAATAGAAACATTCTTTTTTTTACATGAGCAAAAACAGCATATCACAATCAGAAGGCAAGAAATGTTTTTCATATCGAAATTATTATCGTATTGGTTACTGTAATTTAGAATAGTTTTAGCACATAATTGTAGCAATCAGGAATTATATAAACCTTATTATTTTAGTTAAAATTCTAATACTTATTTTCATGTAAATGTTTTTATATAATAAAAAGTTAAGTGATATAGAATGTAAAATAAATGCACAAACTTTGAGTTACGAAAGCTATTTGATTTTCTTCTACTATGCACAGAACTATATTCTTGTGAAGAAGCTTTTCATCTTGACTAAAATACTAATCCTTCCGAACATCTCTTTCAAACTGTAAGTGGAATCTAGCTCCATGCTCTACAATCTTCAATCGATTTTTCATTTTTGCCTTCCTGATTATACAACATAGCAAGAGTCCATATCTGCGCTAGTTGAAAGCACTGAAACTTGTCCGTATCATAAATTGTTCCGTCGTTGTCAACACAAGTATAGTATTTACCTTGGCTAGTATTCATAGAATATTTCTCCCAGAAAGGAATAATATTTTCTCTTAATCTCTTGTGATATAGATAAGCAAATTTCATTATAACTCCTGTTTATTTTAACTTAAATAAGTTGAGCTTTTCGTCGTTCGACACTACAAGTAGATGTTGTTCATCACCTATTTTTATTGTAGACATAGCCCTAACATCATAAGGCAAATATAGCCCAGTATCTTTAGATGCAATAGCTTTCCAATTTTGATTTATCTGCTTAAGAACTATACCTACTCCAGCATCATTCCGAGGCGTTTCTACTTCTGACTGATACATATTTCCAGCCATAACAATCTCATCTCCTTTTCGTCCATCGATATTCATTTTTACAATAGAATTAATATTACTCACCTGAGCTTTGTTAGGCAAAGGAACAACTCTATATCCATCTGTCCCTTCATTATAAAGCATAATACTCTCAAACATAAACGCATCATAATGCAGGCCAGAAATCAATTCTGTAGAATCGTAGACACCGTAAAGATCCGTGCTTGCAAAAATATCATAGTTAGGAAATTCTTCCTTTAGATCTGGTATCTGTTGCGCTGAGCAGGATCTCCCTCTCAGCGGATAAACTTCTCCAAAATTATAGTAACTGAGTATGATATCCTTCTTCCCATTCTCGTCCATGTCAGTATAAAAAACAGAAAATGGCTCCTCCTGAGACGCTTTGTATTTATAATTTTTTCCAAGATTTCCTATTAAATAATCCTGATCTCCATCCTGATCTAAATCCGTACTATTTATGGAATTCCACCAGCCCTCTGTATTTACATTTTCATTGCCTTTGACAAACTGCATATTATCTTTTACAAACGCTGATCCTGTGTTCTTAAGAAAGCTGATAGGCATCCATTCCCCTACGATGACGAGATCCATAAGACCATCTAGATTATAGTCCTCAGCAATAACGTCTGTGACCATACCAATATTAATAAGTTCTTTTCCATAGCTCTTCGTGACATCTATGAAGTTACCCGCATCATTTCTAAGCAATCTACTTATAGTGGGCATAGGATAATCCCATGGCTGATGTCTTCCTGCTATGAATAGATCTAAATCTCCATCACTATCAAAATCTAAAGCAATCACTTTTCCACCACTTTCTAGAATCCGAGGTATCTGATCAGCAGAACGGATAAACTTACCTGAACCATCATTGACATAAAGTCTATCTAAATAATTTTTATTTCTAGGGGCATGTTCGTTACCACCACTTACTACGTATAGATCATTATCTCCATCATTATCTATATCAATAAATAAAGCTGCAACATCTTCAAAGATCGAATCTACCATCCACTCCTGTTTTACAAGATTAAAACCTGATATATTATTCTGGATATATAGATAGCCCGATTGCCCCTTTGCTCCGCCTATATAAAAATCTTCTCTACTATCTCCATTGACATCCCCAACAGCTAGAGCCGGTCCTAATTGTGACATCTTGTGAGGTAATAATACTTGCATTTTGTAGTCATCAAAATCGTTCTCTTGGTGAATAAAATCTATGTTTACCTTTGCAGGATCTACTTGCTGAAATATAGTTCTATCTCTACTTTTTCTCTTCCTCGTTTTTAGGTTATTTTTGGAGATTATTATTTTTTGATCAGCACGGACATTGGTCTGAATCTCTTTGTTTCCATCAGGCCAAGTTATGATCAAAGAATCAACAATAGTATTTTCTCCCAAGCCGAAATGCAAAATATTTTCAGAAGAAGAATACATGCCTCTGCTACTTGCAATCTCTGCTAACTGATAGAAACCATTAGCAAGCACTTCAGCTCTTGCTCCTAATAGTGATTGATTATTATCTGCTTGTAATCCTATTCTTAAATAATGAGATCCACCGAGTTTTTCTGTATTATTTCTGAAGACAAAAGCTTCGTTATTTATGTTATTTACAATAATATCTAGATCTCCATCATTGTCCATATCGCCATATGCACAGCCATTAGAAAATGATGGAATATCCAGTCCCCATTTTTCTGTACTATTTTCGAAACTGAGATCACCTTTGTTCCTAAAAGCATAATTCTTAAGCGGCACAGATGGGTGCATTTCCATACCTTTTTTGATATCTAAAATATCTAATATTTCTACCTCCCCTGCATTTGGGTTCTGTACAATAAATTCATCGATGGTTTTTTTTACAAATTTAGGAAACTTCTTGGCCATATCTGTATTCCTAATATCTCTTAACAGACCGTTTGTCACATACGCATCTTTCCACCCATCATTATCAAAATCTGCAATCACATTAGACCAACTCCAGTCCGTACTAGACATACCTGAAAGCTGAGCAATATCACTAAAAATATTATTGCCTTGATTAAGGTGTAGCGCATTGTACATGTACTGATAATGAGCACCTTGCGAGACTAGCTTCCAGAATAATTCTGGATTCATACCACTCATATTTCGCTTCAGCCTGAAGTTATCTTCAGCAACCATATCCAAGGTCATAAGATCTAGCATCCCATCATTATTAATATCAGCAGCATCCACTCCCATAGCATAGTAAGAGATGTGACGCATGGCATCATCTATGACATTAGTGAAACTTCCGTCACCATTATTTCTGTAATAAAAATCAGGTGCTTCATAGTCATTTGTAACATAAAGATCCTGCCAACCATCCTTATCTATATCCGCAGCAATAACACTATTAGGATAAGACGGTCTAGCCACACCCGCATCGAGACTCACATCAGAAAAAGTACCATCTCCATTATTTCTATACAATCTAGATCCCCATTCATATTTCAGTAAATCTTGTCCAGAATAAGGACTATAGTTACCAGGATTAGGAGGCTGGTTAAGTACAAAAATATCCTGCCATCCATCCTTATTGTAATCTATGAAAGTTGCACCTCTACTTCTTTCCGCATCGGCTAGTCCATAGGATGATCCCTCTTCCTTAAACTTAAAGTCTCCTTGGTTTATATATAATTTATTTTTTCTCAGTTCTGGTTTATCGTCGTATAACTCACAGGTAACATAAATATCTTGAAAGCCATCGTGATTGACATCCGAAACAATAACTGAGGAGGACCATGCACCATTGTCTTGGACACCCGCAGAAGCTGTAATATCTTCGAATTCTAAGTTCCCCAGATTCTTATATAACTTATCGCCAACTAGATTTCCCGCAAAATAAACATCCTGTAAACCATCGTTATCGAAATCTGCTATGGCAAGACCCGCTCCACCATAATAATTGCTGTATAATAATATATTGCAGTCTCGTCTATCTTCTATCGTATTTTCAAAATCTATATTAGTTACTTCAGAGCCCAGCAAGGTAAACAACTTGTCTTGTGAAGTCCCCACATTTACATTCAAAAAAACTACAGGCAGGGAAAAAAAAATAAAATCTCTTAGCGTACTAAGTTTCATAACCATATTACAAGAATAGCTAAAAATTATTATTAAGATTGAAGATATGTTGATACATTTTCCTTCGTTATAACATCTAGAGGTAAATGATGCTCCTGTTTTACATTTTTTTTCTTAAGCAAAAAATTAAATAAAGATATAAGACCAGTATAGCCCTGAAGATCTGGCCTTTGGTTTATTAGTATCATTCTTTCATAGTTGTAAAGAGCTTTTACGTTTTCATCTATAAGGTCAAATCCTACTGCCATAATATCTGTCCGTTCTAATTCCTCTAGAGCTTGTATTAAGAAATGAATCCTAGACGTGGTCACAAATATTCCCTTTAGATTTTTATTATCTAGTAGGATATTTTTTATATTTTTCTTTAACTTTTTCTTGCTGAATATTTTAGGAATTCTTTCTGTGAAGATATACTCGGGCTCGATTTCTTTCTCTAGAAAAAATGATTTAAAGCCTTTTTCTTTCTGTAGCATGTGTTCTCTATTTTCCACCTCTTTCTCCATATGAAAGATTGCTAAAGATCCTTTTTCTATGGTCATCAAGGACAATAACTTAGCAGCAAGTTTGCCGCTTTGATAAGAATTTTGACCTACATATCCGATATAATAATCATCATCTCTAAGTAAGTTCGTATTGACAAGTAGGTAGGGTATTTCTTCTTCGCAGCATTTATCTAAAAAAATATGGGCATCATCTCGCACAGTAGGAGCCATCAGAACGGCGTTATAATCGGCCCTAAATATCTCATCGCAGTGCTTCAGTAAGTCTCCATGCGTAAGATCATCAAAATCAAATACCTTGATCGAAAAACCAAAATCTTTGATATAATCCATAGCTCTTTCTATACCTTCCAGCTGTGACAACCAAAAAGAGTCCTTTTTGTAATTGGGTAATAAAACCGCAATTTTAAAATTGGAATTCATAGCGAGACTACGAGCTACAATGTTAGGTTCATATTCTAAAACGGCAATAGCTTCCTTTACTTTTCGTTCATTTTCACTTGATACTTTACCCCTACCGTGTAATACTCTGTCTACCGTTCCCGTAGAAACTCCAGCCTTATTTGCTATATCTTTTATCCTAACAGGCCCTTGATATTGTTTTGCCAATGCTCCAGTATTTAAAATTAAACTCTAAGCTAAACAAATTATACAAAATAAAATATTAGCTCTTTTTTGTGTGTACGCACACACTAATATCGCAAAAAATATTACATTAGGGTAATTATTTAATCGGTCAACCAAATTTTACAAGTATGAAAAAACGAATCAGTATGATTTTGATGGGCGTAATGTTTACGGTGTGCCTCATGGCGCAACGGACAGTACAAGGTACCATCACTTCTCCAGAAGGAGACGCCCTTATCGGTGTCAACATCATAGAGAAAGGAACTTCTAATGGTACCATTACAGACATAGATGGGAATTATTCTCTGACAGTAGGTAATGATGCGATGTTAGTAATATCCTACACGGGATATGAAGATTACACCGTAGATGTTGCCAATGCCAGCGATTTTAATTTTATTATGAACGAAGGAGCTTTGCTTGACGAAGTTGTTGTAACTGCTCTGGGTATCGAAAGAAAAGAGAAAGCTCTTCCCTATTCCGTTACTCAACTAGATGGAGAGAACGCTACCATTGCTAGAGAGGTGAATGTAGGAAATGCCTTAGCAGGTAAAATTGCAGGTGTAAATGTAAGTAAGCCAGCTACAGGAGCAGGTGGTTCTACAAGGATTGTAATTAGAGGTAACAGTAATATTAATGGAAACAACCAACCATTAATTGTTGTCGATGGGGTTCCTATAAACAATCAGAATTTAGGTTCTGCAGGTATGTGGGGAGGACAAGACTGGGGTGATGGACTTTCTAGCATTAATCCTGATGACATAGAAACATATACTGTACTTAAAGGAAATACGGCTGGGGCACTATATGGATATAGAGCTGACAATGGAGTTATTCTTATAACAACAAAGAAAGGTACTAAGAGAAAAGGAATTGGTGTAGAATTTAATACTAGTTACCAAACAGAAAATATTGTTAATAATTATGATTTCCAGACACAATATGGTCATGGTACAAGAGGCTTAGCTCCTACAAGTACTGAACAAGCGCTAGCAAATGGACTTCTTGCATGGGGAGGACAATTAGATGGAAGCATGGTGCCACAATTTGATGGAGTATCCAGAGCTTACAGTAACGCGGGAGACAACTTGGGAAGATTTTACGATACAGGTTCTACATTTAATAATTCGCTCTCTTTCAGTGGAGGTGGAGAAGATTATGGATTTAGATTTTCTGTTACTAATCTAGATAATAAAGGAATTAATCCAGGTTCTTCTGTCAATAAGAAGACTTTCACAACTAACACATATGGAACTTTCGGAAAATTCAAAGCTTCTATTTCAGGGTCTTATGTAAATGATGATACTCAGAACAGACCACGACTATCAGATTCTCCAGGTAATGCAAATTATACTGTTTGGTCTTTACCATCTAGCATAAACGTAGATGATTTAAAGGGTACAGGAGAAGTAAGAGGAGCAAATGCTGATGGTACCGAACTACAGTTTAATGATAATGTATTTGTAACCAACCCATGGTGGGCTACGGATAATTTCCAAGCCAATAATAGAAGAGATAGATTATTTGGAAATATCGTGCTAGGATATGAAATAGTAGAAGGTCTAACTTTGCAAGGAAAAGCTGGGATTGATCGATTTAATGAAAGACGTAGAGACTTGACCCCTTACGGAACTGCATTTTCTAGTTTAGGTCAGCTATCAGAAGGTAACAGAGAAGTTAGAGAGGTAAATCTTGAAACAACCCTTAGATATTTAACTGATATTAACGAAAACATAGGCTTGGATTTACTCGTGGGTGGAAACCAGCAGAAAAACCTAGATGAATCTATAGGAGGTAGTGGTAACAATTTCAATGTTCCATTTCTTCATACCTTTAAGAATCTAGCAAATCAAACTGTGAATTACGGATTTTCTGAATATCAAGTAAATTCATTGTTTGGACAGGCAGAAATATCATTATGGAATCAACTCTATCTTACTGCTACAGGAAGACAAGACTGGTTCTCGACTTTGACAAATCCAAATGGTGAAGATTCTGAAAACTCTGTGTTCTATTCTTCATTAGGTGTTGCTTATGACTTAGCTGGTTCCAATTTAGGATTACCAGGATTTATCGATCTAGGTAAAGTAAGAGCATCATATGCAACCGTTGGTGGAACAACCGACCCTTACCAATTAGGTCTAACTTATGGTATTTTCGGACAAGGGCACTTAGGGAATCCATTAGGAGGAATAACAAATGGATCTGTGCCTGCTCAAGGGCTGAGACCTTCTACGAACACTGAACTAGAGTTAGGTTTCGATGTTAGATTGTTTCAGGGTAAAGCCAACTTAGATTTTGCATGGTATAATAGATCTACAAAAGACGGCATACTATCAGCTGCTATAGATCCAACATCAGGATATGGATCTAAAACAGTAAACGTAGGTGAAATATCTAATAAAGGAATAGAATTACTCCTAGAATTTTCTCCTATTAGTTCTGGTAAATTTAATTGGGATGTAGGAATCAATTATGCACGTAATATTAATGAAGTTAAGAGTCTTCTTACTCCAGAATCAGATGGAGAACAGATTAGACTTGAAGAAAGTAGAACCCGTAATGCTTATATTCATCTAGTAGAGGGCCTGCCTTACAGTCAGGTAATGGGATTCGTATACTTAAGAGATGACGCTGGAGATCTTGTCTTAGATGACGCTGGATTACCACAGTCTGACACGCTTAGAGCATTTGGAACAGGAGTTCATCCTAATTCACTAGGAATAAGCAACAGAGTAAGTTTTGGTAACCTTTCTCTTAGCTTCTTAGTAGATATCAAGACCGGTGGAAAGATATATAATGCAACAGAAGCGTATGGTACTTTCAGAGGATTAACGAAACAAACGCTAGAAGGAAGAGAAACAGGACTTGGCAATGTAGCCGCAGCAGATGTACAAGATTATTATCAAAGAATAGCTTTTGGGATTTCTGAGGAATTTATTGACGATGCTGACTTTGCTAAGTTAAGAGAAGTTATTCTATCCTACAGACTCCCTAATAAATTAACAAATAATCTACCCTTCTCTAGTGCAACCTTATCTTTTGCTGCTCGGAACCTATTTGTTCTATGGAGCAAAGTTGACAATATAGATCCTGAATCTACTTATACTACAGGAAATGGTCAAGGTTTAGAGATGTTTGGGGTACCTGTTACAAGAACTTATGGTCTTAATCTTAGCGTTAAATTTTAAAAGAATTAGTAAATAATAAAAAAGAATTCATAATGATGAAAACATATATAAAACATATAGGAGTCTTTCTTGTGCTAATGCTTTTAGTACAGACTTCATGTGATGATGGATTTGCTGAAATAAACACAGATCCTCAAGTAGCAATAGATATAAATCCGAATTTCCAATTTACTTGGACTCAACTTAGAACTTCTGGTGGGCGATATGAAAACTGGAGGGCTGGTCTTATATATTCTTCTATGATGATACAACATATGGCCGCTGTCTGTGGATATTGGACAGGTGATAAATACACCTTTAATGGAGGTTATAATTCTTCCCTATTCGATAGAGCCTATCCTGAATCTGTAAAAGATATTCAGGACCTTATTAATACGCTAGAGGGAGGAGAAGTAGGAGATCAAACAATGCTAGGTATGGCAAGGATTTGGAGGGTAGTTATTTTCCATAGATTGACTGATATATATGGTGACATACCTTATTCTGAGGCAGGCAAAGGTGTTTTAGAAGGTATTGATAGACCGAAGTATGATACTCAAGAAAGTATCTACTCTGACATGCTTAACGAATTAGAAGGTGCTATTGCTCAACTGGGCGATGGAGGATTTGGAGGTTCCGATCTTATCTACGGAGGAGATGTAGATAAATGGAGAAGATTTGGAAACTCACTTATGCTCAGATTAGCGATGAGATTATCTGAAGCTGATGCAGCAAAAGCTCAAGCCTGGGCAGCTAAAGCAATAGGAGGTGGCCTAATGGAAAGTAATGCTGACGACGCATTCATTAGTCATACTGATGGACCAGAAGGGGTGAACAGAAATGGATTTGGTGAAGTACTTGATAATACATTAGGTGTGGATGATTGTCCGAGACTGAGTAATACCATTGTTGATTGGATGTTAGGATCTGATGATCCTAGATTAGATATTATTGGCACTACTCCAGAAAACGGTGGTGGTCATAATGGATTGCCTAATGGTCTAGATGAACTAGCGCTGGAATCAAATCCGACAGGTACTAATATTAATGACTTCAGTAGAATTAACAACGATCTAGTAAGAATGTCTTCTCCGATGTTCTTTATGTCCTATGCTGAATCAGAGCTACTCACTGCTGAAGCGGCAACTCGAGGATGGGGAGGCGGAAATGCGGCAGACCATTATGCTGCCGGTGTTAGAGCTGCAATGAACATATATGCTCACTACGATGCATCATTCGCGATTGCTGAAAGTGACATAGATTCTTATTTAGCGAATAATCCTTTTAACCCAAGTGATGCTATGAGTCAGATAGGATGGCAATATTGGGCAGCGACTCTATTAAACGAGTATGAAGCTTATGCAAATTTCAGAAGAACAGGTTTTCCTGATCTGACACCAGTTAATTTCCCAGGAAATGTTACTAATGGTCAAATTCCTTCTAGGCTTGCTTATCCAGGAAACGCTGCTGGATTCCCACAATTTGATGCAGCGCTTTCTGCTCAGAACATGGGCAACGATCCTACAGGCTGGATGAGTGTTCCTGTATGGTGGGACAAATAGTTTAATAGTTTTTTTAATATACGCA
>Ga0209828_1000792_pt1 | contig 29928 bp, 23 predicted proteins | sample MaitaG_FD_187429 | JGI IMG/M metagenome (GOLD analysis project Ga0209828, IMG submission 187429) | Marine algal microbial communities from Maine, USA - Maine_Asex2 metaG (SPAdes) (version 2) | ecosystem: Host-associated > Algae > Red algae > Unclassified | place: Maine, USA | collected 2015-01-05
ATATTCACCGCGCCCGTGCCACTCGCAACCGGAATTGCAGTGTTGTCACCAACCACGACCGGAGCGTCGAGCACCGAGGCAATCGTGATCGTCACCGTGGTCGCCGCACTCGTGCTGGTTCCGTCAGTTGCCTGATAGTCAAACGAGTCTGTGCCGGAGAAGTTCAAGTTCGGTGTGTACTCAACTCCACCAGCGACCAACACCACCGAACCATTCGCGGGAGACGTGAGCGACCCAGCTGCAACACTCAACCCCGAGGTAGCAGTGTCGATGTCGGTGTCGTTCGACACCAACGTCAGCGTGACCGGTGTGTCCTCGAGCGTCGATGCAGCATCGGCCACACCAGCCGGCGCGTCATCGACAGGGTTCACCGTCACCGTCACCGTTGTCGCTGCACTTACCGTGGTCCCATCGAACACCTGATAGGTAAACGAATCAGTGCCGAAGAAGTTCGGGTTCGGCGTGTACTCAACACCACCAGCAACAATCGCTGCCATGCCGTTACCCGGCGTGGAAACCGTGCCAGCCAAGACAGTCAAACCTGCAGTTGGTGTATCCACATCAGTGTCATTGCCGAGCACATTGATCGTGACCGCAGCGTCCTCATTCGTCGACGCCGGGTCAGCCACACCAACCGGCGCGTCATCTACCGCTGACACCGTGATCGTCACCGTTGCTGGTGGTGCCGTGAGCGAACCATCAGAGACCTGATAGGTAAACGAGTCCGTACCAACGAAGTTTGCATTCGGTGTGTACAACAACTGATTCGCCAAGAACGTCACCACACCGTTGCCCGGTGCCGTTACCGAACCGCCAGCAATCACCAACGCGCTCGTCGCTGTCTCTACGTCACTGTCATTGGCCAACACGTTGACCGCAACCGCAACATCTTCAGCTGTCGGCGCCATGTCAGCCACACCAACAGGGGCATCGTTCACCGCAGACACCACGACAGTCACACTCGTTGCTGCGCTCAACGACGTTCCGTCGCTCACCTGATACGTAAACGAATCGGTACCCACATAATTCAACGGCGGCGTGTACTCGACCTGATCGATACCCGCCACGGTTACAACCGCGACAGAACCACCATTCACCGGCGTACTCAACGACGCCGCGTCAACACTCAAACCAGAAGCTGGCGTATCGGTATCTGTGTCATTGCCGAGCACGGCAAGATTCGTCGCCGTGTCCTCAACCACCGCCAAGTTCACATCAGCCACACCAACCGGTGGATCATCAACTGCAGACACCACGACGCTCACGTTGGTCACACCGCTCAGCAGCGAACCATCGGAGACCCGGTAGGTGAACGAATCGGTACCCACATAATTCAACGCCGGCGTGTACTGCACATCACCCGTCGCCGCATCAACCGAAACAGAACCACCATTCACCGGCGTACTCAACGACGCCGCGTCAACACTCAAACCAGAAGCTGGCGTATCCACATCGGTGTCATTGCCGAGCACACCAAGAACCGTCGCCGTGTCCTCAACCACCGCCAGATTCACATCAGCGACACCAACAGGGGCATCGTTCACCGCAGACACCACGACAGTCACACTGGTTGCTGCGCTCAACGAGATGCCGTCGCTCACCTGATACGTAAACGAATCCGTACCCACGTAATTCAACGCTGGCGTGTACTGCACCTGATCAACCCCCGCCACGGTTACCACCGCGACTGAACCACCATTCACCGGCGTACTCAACGACGCCGCGTCAACACTCAAACCAGAAGCTGGCGTATCGGTATCGGTGTCATTGCCGAGCACGGCAAGATTCGTCGCCGTGTCCTCAACCACGGGCAAGTTCACATCAGCGACACCAACCGGGCTCATTGCCTGGGCGACAAAGTTCACCGTTGTGTTAGCCGTGACTGTTACGACCTGCGCAGTTGCAGGTGCCATCGTGTACCCGGCCGCAGTGGGTGGGGTAACGGTGACCTGACAGCCCTCAAACACTTCGACGGCAGTGGCGCTGCCACCAGCCAACAACGTCACGTTCTGCGATGCCGCCGACGTGTTGGCCACGAAACAAGGTGCAACAGCACTAAGTCCGAACACCCATGGTGACGTTGGCGCAACACCAGTAACCGTCAAATCAATAGTCAACATGTATGTCGCCGCTTCAACCGCACCCGCATCACAACCCGCCGCTGCGGGCGTGCGTGGAAGATCGCGCTGGTCAACCGACACGGTGCCGTTCACCACGTTGCCCGCGGCATCCAAACCAATCGGCACGTTCGTGCATGTACCCGCACCAAGCGCAGCCGACGCAACCGGCAACAATGACGTCTGCGGACACGCCGCACCCAACGCAGTAATCCACGCCGCACACCCGTTGTCGTCCAACGCCGCAACCGGAACAGATGAACCACCAGTCACACAATCACCAACATTGTTCCCACCAGCCGCAACCGGCGACGCAGCACCGCAACCATTCACAATGCTCGACACCGCCGTCACCGACGAACCCGCACCAGTAATAACAACACCGGTACCGCTGTCGGTGACTGTGGAACCCGACACCACCACCGACCCACCAGCAACCGCGTAAACGCCCCGCAATGTATTGTCAGAAATCGTCGAACCCGACACCACCACCGACCCCGCAGCCGCCTGGACGCCGGTCCCATTGTCAGAAATCGTGGAACCCGACACCACCACCGACCCACCAGCAGTCGCGAAAACACCCTCGTTGGAATTGTCAGAAATCGTGGAACCCGACACCACCACCGACCCACCAGCACCAGAAGCGGTGACACCTGTGACGTTGCCGGTGATGGTCGACGCATCGACGTACACATCCCCACTTGCAACGGAAAGGCCATCCAAATCTGCGTTGGTGATCGTGACCGCCTCGAACGTCACATCAACACCAGCACCTGTCTCAACGAAGACACCGTAACCTGTCTGTAAGGCGTCCAACGTGTTCGTTGCACCCTTCACCGTCAAACTGAACCCGGCGATCTGCTGAGTGATCGGCAGAAACGCCGCGTCAAACAAAGTGGTCGTAGCAAACGACCCCGTCGACGTGATCGAATTCAACAACGTGATCTCATAATCGGCGGCAACCGTTGCCGTGTTGAAGCAGTGGATCGCGCTGTTCAGATCATCCTCGGTACCAACCGAGAACAGCGGACCTGAGCAATCGAACCCTTCAACTGCACCCGCATCACAACCCGCCGCTGCGGGCGTGCGTGGAAGATCGCGCTGGTCAACCGACACGGTGCCGTTCACCACATTGCCAGCAGCATCCAAACCGACCGGCACGCCCGTGCAGGTACCCGCACCCAACGCCGCCGACCCAACCGGCAACAACGACGTAAACGGACACGTTGCACCCAACGCCGTAATCGACGCCGCACACCCATTATCCGCCAACGCCTGAACCGGAACCGCAGAACCCCCCACCACACAATCACCAACATTGTTCCCACCAGCCGCAACCGGCGTCGAACCACCGCAACCATCCACAATGCTCGACACCACCGTCAACGAAGAACCAATGGCTCCGTTGTTCGAGACCGTCGAACCCGACACCACCACCGAACCACCGGCAGCCTGCAGACCAAGGTTCGGGTTGTTCGAGACCGTTGAACCCAACACCACCACCGAACCACCGTTAGGAGCAAAAACGCCTTCTTCGTTGCCAGAGATCGTCGAACCCGACACCACCACCGAAGAACCGGTATTAGCGTAAACACCGGTTCCGGAGCCGTTGCGGACGTTGTTCGAGATCGTCGAACCCGACACCACCACCGAAGTACCAGCATTAAACGTTGAAACACCGTTGCCGTTGCCGGTGATGGTCGAGGCATGTACGTCGACATTCCCCCGCTCGACAATCAGTCCAGTAAGTCTTGCGTTGGTGATGGTGAGCGCTTCCAATGTCACACCAACACCAGTACCCACCTCAACGAACAGACCATAGTTAATCTGCGATGCGTTCAACGTGTGTGTCGCACCATGAACCGTCAAACTAAACCCGGCACCCTGCTGGGTGATCGGCATAAACGCCGTCGGACCCTGGAGTGTCGCAAACGACCCCGTCGACGTGATCGAATTCAACAACGTGATCTCATAATCGGCGGCAACCGTTGCCGTGTTGAAGCAGTGGATCGCGCTGTTCAGGTCATCCTCGGTGCTCACCGAGAACAACGGACCCGCCAGACAATCGAACCCTTCCACCGCACCCGCATCACAACCCGCCGCTGCGGGCGTGCGTGCAAGATCGCGCTGGTCAACCGACACGGTGCCGTTCACCACGTTGCCAGCAGCATCCAAACCGACCGGCACGCCCGTGCAGGTACCCGCACCCAACGCCGCCGACCCAACCGGCAACAACGACGTGAACGGACACGTTGCACCCAACGCCGTTATCGACGCCGCACACCCATTATCCGCCAACGCCGCGACCGGAACCGCAGAACCCCCCACCACACAATCACCAACATTGTTCCCACCAGCCCCAACCGGCGTCGAACCACCGCAGCCATTCACCACACTCGACACCACCGACAAGAAGGTGCCGGTGAAGTCGGTGACGCCGTCAGAGATCGTGGAATTTGACAGCGCCACCGAGCCCCCCAGGGCATTGACGCCAGTGCTGGTGTTGCCAGAAAACGTCGAACCCGACACCACCACCGAACCTCCGTTGGCGGCAAAAACGCCGTTGCCGGCGTGGCCAGAAAACGTCGAACCCGACACCACCACCGCTGATCCCCCGAACGCCATAACGCCGTTGGTGGTGTTGCCAGAAAACGTCGAACCCGACACCACCACCGAACTGTCGGCGGCAAAAAGGCCGTTGTTGTTGCCGGAGAATGTCGACGCCTCGACGACAACATTGCCGCTATAAACGCGCAAACCACTACCTGCGGCCGTGATCGTGAGCGCTTCGAACGTGACCGTCACATCCGCACCCACCTCAACGAACACACCATTCAGTTGCATACCAGTCAACGTGTTCGTGTCGCCCTTGATCGTCAAACTCGACCCAGCCAACGGCTGCGTGATCGGCATAAACGCCGTCGCACCCGCCCCACCCGGCGCCGCAAACGACCCCGTCGACGTGATCGAATTCTGCAACGCGATCTCATAGTTGACTGCTGTCGTCGCCGTGTTGAAGCACGTGATGGCGTCGTTCAGGGCGGTCTCTGTGGCGACGGTGAACGTTGGTGCGCCCGCGCACGCCTGCGCAGCGGCCGGGGGTGCTGTCACCGCCGCCGCGACCAGTGATGTTGCGACCAGCCCAACGACTGCCAGAAGCCGCACACAACGCGCAAACAGAAGACGAAAAGAAGAAACTGCCCAATAGCTCATGCCACACCTAGCCAGGAATGCCCACGCAACAGCTCGTTACTGCCGCAGGCAGCCAGTGTTCCACAGACCGCAGCGACACCGCAACCGTCTCACCGACGCACAGCGCCGATGCCCAGGCCAGAGCCCGCCGCAATCAACACACCGCAGCTCGCCTAGCTCAGAATTCGCGCTGGCGCTCCCGCTGCGACACAACCATCGGGAAGATCGCGTGTCACGACCGAATTCGCGCCCACACTCACACCCTCGCCAATCGTGACACCCGGGGTCACGACCACGCCGGTCGCAAGCCACGAACGCGCCCCGATCGTGACCTGGCGCTCGGGCGCAGCTTGACGACCCACCGGCACGGTCGGGTCCGCATTCGAGTGGTTGTGATCAGTCACGTACACGTTTGGGCCGAAGTAGACATCGTCGCCGACCTCGATGCTCAGGTGCGCGGCGATCGATGAACCCCGACCGATCACACACCGTTCACCGATCGTCAACATGCGATCGGCGAACAGAACTTGGCCCGGGACCATGCCAACCGTGATCGAACAATGCGGCCCGATCATGGTGTCGTCGCCAATAAGGATGGCTTGTTCACCAAACAACGCGGTTGGCGGAAAACACAGCAGCGCACCCTGGCCGAAATAGCCAAAGCGCGCGGCGCGGCGCGTGCCGGCAACGATGGCGGCGCGGACCGTGAGCTTCTCCCACAATCCAACAGCAACGTCTGACAGGTGCGGGCGCATGCTTCTGTGAACCGTCGGATTCAGTCGTCGAAGACTTCGGGACGAAGCGTGGGGAAAAGCACGACGTCGCGGATGTTTGACTGGTTCGTCAACAACATCACCAGTCGATCCATGCCGATACCCAGACCACCCGTTGGCGGCAGGCCGTAATCGAGTGCACGGATGTAGTCGCGGTCTACCGACATCGCTTCATCGTCGCCAGCTGCGCCATCGGCTTCTTGGGCTTCGAACCGGGCCTGCTGTTCCACCGGGTCGAGCAGCTCGCTGAACGCGTTGCACAACTCGCGACCGCCGACGATGCCCTCGAACCGCTCAACGAACCCGTCGAGCTCGCGATGATCACGCGACAGCGGCGAGACCTCTTTGGGATAGTCAGTGACAAACACCGGATCCCACAGATTTGCCTCGCACGTCTTCTCGTAGATCTCAAGCAGCAGCTTGCCGGGACCCCAATACTCCTCGAACGACACTTCGAACTCGGTGGCCGCCGCGCGCAGTTCTTTGATCGGCTGGTCAAGCGTGTAGCGGTTGCCGGTGTGTTCCTCGATCAGCTCGAGGAGCGATGCTCGACGCCACGGTGCCTTAAAGCTGATCGGTTTGCCATCCCACTCGAGCTCGGTGGTGCCATGCAGTTCGAGGGCCAGGTATTCGACGAGCTGCTCAACGAGCTCCATGATGTCGTTGTAATCCGCATAGGCCTGGTACAGCTCGAGCATGGTGAACTCGGGATTGTGTCGGTTCGACATGCCTTCGTTGCGGAACACTCGTGCAATCTCAAACACACGCTCAAATCCGCCGACCGTCAAGCGCTTGAGATACAGCTCAGGAGCGATGCGAAGAAAGAGCTCAATGTCGAGCGTATTGTGATGCGTCGTAAACGGCCGAGCCGCCGCGCCACCAGGAATTGGATGGAAGACCGGCGTTTCAACCTCTATGTAGTCGCGGTCTTCGAGCCAACGGCGCGTCAGCGACATGATCTTTGAACGAGCCGCAAACGTGGCGCGTGCCTCTTCGGTCACCCACAGGTCGACATAACGCTGGCGATACCGCAAGTCGGGGTCGCTGATGCCGTGCCACTTGTCAGGAAACTGGCGCTTGGTCTCGGCGAGAACTTCCCACTCGTCGACGCTGACCGAGAGTTCGCCACGCTTGGTCTTCATGACCTGACCGGTTACGCCGATCCAGTCGCCCAAGCTAAGCGCCGTGAAGTTCTCAAAGTCGGGCGTCTTGTTCAAACGCGCAAAAAGCTGAATGCGTGCCGTCGAGTCAGCCAGCACACCGAAGGCCAGCTTGCCTTGCTCGCGGCGCAGCATGAGCCGTCCTGCGATCGAAACGGTCACGCCAGACTCCGCGCCGTCTTCGAGGTCGCCATACTTCTCGATCAGCGACTGGTTCGTCGCGTCACGATCAAAGCGATAGGGAATGTTGTTTGGGGTAGAGCTAGATGTCATTGGTTCTTCTGCCAGATGAGTCGAAGCCCATGAAGAGTAAGCCACGGCTCGACTTCATCAACGACCTTTGTATGAGGAGCGATCATTCCAGCCAACCCGCCAGTGGCAACAACGGTGGCTTCGCCCATCTCCGCCTCGAACCGGGCGCATAGTCCGTCGATCATGGCGGCGTAGCCGAACAGCACCCCTGCACGAATGGACTCGCCGGTGTTTCGGCCGATCACGTTGCGGGGTTCGGAGAGCTCAACCGCGCTGAGCGCGGCGGCTTTGCCGACCAGCGCATCGAGGCTGACTTCGACGCCTGGCGAGATCGACCCGCCAAGATATTCACCCTCTGCCGACACGGCATCAAGCGTTGTTGCGGTGCCAAAGTCGACGACCACGCTGGGTCCGCCGTACAGATCGAAGACCGCAGCACCGTTTGCGATGCGGTCAGCACCAACCTCGCGCGGGTTGTCGTAGCGAATAGCGAGTCCGCTCTTGACGCCCGGGCCAACCACGACCGGCTCGATGTCAAGTGTCTTCTGGACCATATGGCGAAGCGCAGAGGTGATCCGCGCGACACCCGAGGTGATCGCCACGCCATCGATCTTTGGCCACGCGCAATCAGCGGTGCGCAGAAGGCTTCCAATGAGAACCGCTAGTTCGTCTTCGGTGCGTTCATGCACCGTAGAAAGACGCCACGGCCCTACGAGGCCGCCGTCGGCAAGTGACATATCGCCGTCGTGGTCATAGACACCCACAACGGTCTGCGTGTTACCAACGTCGATTGCCAGGAGCATGAGAATCTGCTGCTAACGCTCGACGGCGTCTATCTCGATATCCATGCCAATGTCCAGGACCGGCGCCGAGTTGGTCAACGAACCCGACGACACATAGTCCACGCCGGTGTCGGCGTAGCTAGCAATGGTCTCGATCGTGATGCCGCCTGATGCTTCCACGATTGGTCGGCCATCAGGACGCTTGGGGCCCACGAGTTGCATTGCCTCACGGACAGTATCGGGCGACATGTTGTCGAGCAGGATCAGATCGGCGTGCGCGGCGACAGCCTGTTCGACCTGGTCGAGACGGTCGCATTCGACATGAAGCGGTCGACCCGGCCACCTGTCGCGGGCTTGCTCGATGGCCTCGCCAATGGTCATGCCGACAAGGTGGTTGTCTTTGAACATCAGCCAGCCGCTCAGATTGCCGCGATGATTGCGGCCCCCACCAGCGCGGGTGGCTGCTTTCTCCAGGCTCCGCAGACCCGGTGTGGTTTTGCGCGTGTCCCAGATGCCAATGCGGCCATCGGCGACCTGCACGAACTCGTTCACGCGAGTGGCGATGCCCGAAAGGTGACCCATGAAGTTCAAGGCTGTTCGTTCGGCGGTCAAGATCGTTGCGAGCGAGCCCGTGACGTCGGCAATGACCGATCCCGCCTCAAGCTCGTCGCCGTCGTCGTGATGCCATGTGACTTTGATCGAATCGTCGACCTGGCGAAATGCCTCAGCCGCGCACGCACAACCAGCGAGCCGCCCTGGCTTGCGCGCGTTCATCTGCGCGGTCGCAGTGATTGACGGGTCGAGCATGCCAGAAGTCATGTCACCGAGCGGTTGCAGATCCTCGGCCAACGCTCGAGCGACTGCATCGACGACTTGGCCGTGCGGTGGGTGGAAGTAGCCAGTCATCAACCGAGACCTCGTTGATCCTGTTTGAGTGCGGTATCTACCGACAACGCTGCGGCAACAACAAGTTGACGCAGCGGGTCGGTCAGCGGATTGTGTACTTGAACGACATAATTGTCTGCGGTAGTGAACGCTGTCTTCAGCACGCCCTCGAATGTCTTGGTGATACGAGCAACTTCGGTGCCAGCGTGATCTTGGATGTTGAAGTTCCACGCCCGCCAGTTCTCGGCATTGATTGTTCCGACGGCTTCACCGTTCACCATGAGACCGAACCGGATTTTGCCGATCATGTTCTGTTGCACAATCTCACCGATCTGTGCACCGGCACCGTCTTCAACGATGACTCGCGACTTTGCGAATTTTGCAGGGCGGGTCAACTTGAGAACAACGTTGTTCGCTGTGTCGACAACCTGCAAGTGGTGCGTAAAGAACTGGTCAAGGCTCGACACAACACGCATGACCTTCTTCATGGTGCTTTGACCAACCTGGCGCACCGAGCCAATCTGCGCGCCGTCGCGATCAAAGATCGCGTACTCGTTGTTGACTTCGATCAGCTTGGCCTTTTGATTCACGACGAACAGCTGCTGGCTGAGTAGATCGCCTGCGGCCGCCGCCCCACGATCAGCCTTCGCTCCACGTTTCTCGGCGTTATCGAAGTGGCGTTCGACCTGCTGTTGCACCTTGTCGCCCGACACGGGTCCGACCTCTTTGACGACCGCCGTCTCGACCGGGTCGAGGGCCTGACGCCCATTTGATGAAACATGATCGGTCCACAGTGCTCCATCCCAGTAGCGCAGCTCGGATCGGCCGTACGGATCGGGATACCAGTCAGCGGCAGTCATACGGGCAGGCTAACGCCGATGTTGTCGAGCAGCCGAGGTCGACCAACTTGAGCGGCAAGAATGATTCGCACCTCGCCCGCCAGCGTGTCGAGCGGCGCCAAACTGGCTGCGTCAACGATCGCTACGTAATCCGGAGCGTCGACCAAGGGCTCCGTCGCAATCATGTCCACAATGTGAGCCCGGATCGCGTCCGCATTGCGTTCGCCGTTCTTGGCGAGCTCAACCGCCGACTGCAACGAACGTTGCAGCACGCCCGCTGCTTCGAACTGTTCGGCCGACAGATAGGTATTGCGGCTCGACATGGCGAGACCATTCGCCTCGCGCACGATTGGGCATCCAACAATCTCGACGGGAAATGACAGGTCGAGCGCCATACGGCGAACAAGCGCCAGCTGCTGATAGTCCTTCTCACCAAAGTACGCACGGCATCGCCCCCCGATGTTGAACAACTTGGAGACAACGGTCGCCACCCCCGCAAAGTGGGTTGGCCGCTCCGCTCCTTCCATTGCCTCGCTCAGCTCCGCGACCGACACCGTGGTCACAATTGGTAGCGGGTACATCTCTTCGACCGATGGCGTCAGCACGATCGTGGCACCGGCTTCTTCACACAACGCCAAGTCGTTGTCAATGTCTCGGGGATAATCGCTCAGGTCTTCGTCGGCCGCGAACTGCAACGGGTTCACGAAGATCGTTGTCAGCGTGACGTCGTTGTCTGCAGCAGACGCACGAATTAGGCTCGCGTGACCCGCATGGAGAAACCCCATCGTGGGCACCATGCCGACGGTCTTACCTTGCGCCCGGGCGGCATCGAGCAACGCCCAGGTTTCAGCGATCGTCGTCGTTCGTTTCATGACAGCAAGGCTAGGAACCTGACGCACAACTCAGGTAGTGAAGACCCAAGTAGTGAAGACCCAGGGTCTGTGCACTCAACCATCAACGCTCAGTGCTTGAGCTGCGGCGGCAAGCGATGTGTAGAGCGATCGTTCTGCCTCGGGTAGAGACGCAATATGCGCCGCAATCGTTTCCGTATCACCTCGGGCGGCCGGGCCCGTCAGCGCGGCGCTCGCCCCACGAGCAACAACATCGTCAAAGCTGCCCCGTGCAAGATCAAAGAACGCAGCCGCAGGCACGCCCGCAGCCGCAGCCAAGCGCTCGACCTGACCGAGCAACGCCACAAGGTGGTTGGCGCTTACTGCCGCGGTTGCGTGATAGATCGCCCGGTCGACGTCGGACACCGCGAAGTATCTCCCACCAAGCTTCTCAGCCAACTCGACTGAGACCGGATCTCCAGCCACCGCAAACCAGCCGTTGTCGCAGAGCCGACTTGCGCCCGTCGCAGGATCAGGCAACGCCATCAGTGGATGCAACGAGCCGTGCCGTTCATGCCCGCTCACTGCCGCTAGCGATGTCGCCCCCGAACAATGAAGTACAGCAGCAGCACCCGGTTCGATCACGGCGGCTACGTTCGCGATTTCGCGATCAGGCGTGGTGATCAACACAACATCAACATCGGCTGCGGCGCTCGCCACAGGCGCAGCTCGCGCTAGCAGATCAACGCGCAAACCTACCGACTCGAATGCCAACGCGAATGACTGACCTGCCCTACCGGGACCGATGATCCGAACCGAGTTCAGAGTGATCCCACGTTGCGCACGTCGCCATCGTTCGGATCGACCCAACCCTCGACCAGGTCGGGGGCCAACTCGCCAAGCGGGATCATCACGAAGGCCCGTTCACGCCACCGAGGATGCGGCACAATCAGGTCAGGCTCATCAACCGTTTCACCATCGATGAAGACCACGTCGACATCAAGGGTGCGGGGCCCCCATCGCTCAGTACGCACCCGTTCCGCCTCAGCCTCAAGCTGGCGACAGAGCTCAAGCAACTCGCGCGCCGTGAGATCCGTGCTCAGTTCAACAATCAGATTCAGGAACGCGCCCTGATCCGGGCCACCGATTGGATCGGTCTCATATAACGACGACACGTGTGCGAGATCGGGCACCGATGCAACAGCCGAACGCAAGAACGTCAACCGGTCGCCAAGATTGCTGCCCAAGCCAAGAAATGCGCGGCGGACCATGTCAGCTTTGTTGACGAGTGATCCTGACACCCGACGCTGCAAGATCTTGCGCCATAGGCGGACGGAGCTTCAAGATCTCGACCACAACCTCGGTCACCCGGCTATCAGCGAGCAGTACATCTGCCACCTGCTGTGCGAAGTACTCCAGAAGCGCGTACCGGTTTTCGGCCACTAGCTCGGCAAGTTGATCACCCAACATGCCGTAGTTGATGGTGTCCGAGAGATTGTCGCTTTGCCCAGCAGCCGTGAGATCGGCGACGACCTCGGCGTTGATCTCGAACGGCTGGCGCCGCGCTTGTTCTTCGTCGAGCGCGCCGCAGTACGCCATAACTCGCAGCCCTCGAAGCAATATGCGATCGCTCATTGCGCGCTACGTATCCTCAGGCTCATCCTCGGGCGGCGCCTTGCGCAGTCCAGATTCGTAAATCGTGTTGATCGTTGCACGACCACGCGGACCGATTTGGCGAGCAAACAGACGCTCGACCATGACAAAGGTCTCGGTCGGCTCGGTGAGGTATTCACCCCAAATCAGGAAGCCACCAAAGAAGCCCATCACGGTGTCGCCCAGCGACAAGCGATGCATCAGCATGCGCTTTCTATGATCGAGCGCGATGCCCATCTGCTCATAGATGCGCGGCATCAGAACCGTTGGTTCTTGATCATCGGCAACGGGCCAATGCCGATGCGCGAGTCCAAGTTCTTTGTAGGCGGTCAAGTTGTGCGTGCCGGGAATGAGAGAAATGGTGAGATCGAAGTTGTTGTTCAACACCCACACAATCTCTTCTTGGCGTCGTACAGGGCGATGATTCGACCCTCGACCGCCCAGGCGCTCACATACCGCAATTTGGTCTTTGAGAATCCAAGTGAAGTGGCGCGGCTGGATACCTTGTGCCCACTTGCCTCGGAGGCTCGAAATCGACATCTCAGCCATAGGGTTTCAACCTAGACCCCAATTCGCGCTGCAACCACCTTTAACGCCTGAACAGTTGCCGAAACATCGTGAACCCGCACCGTCTCTACCCCCAATGAGGCGCACCACGCGGCCATCGCAATCGAAGCCTCAAGCCGATCCTCGGTACCCGTAGGCGTCACATCACCCAAACTTGCACCAGTATCGCTTGCTGCATGCAGCCGGCCAATGAAACCCTTTCGGCTCACGCCCACCAAGACGGGAAGCCCAGTCGCAACAAATCGATCGATGTGAGCAAGCAACGACATGTTGTGCTCCAGCGTTTTGCCAAAGCCGATACCAGGATCAATCCACACCTTTGGGGCCCCCGCCTGCAGGGCGGCACGGCCAGCAGCGGTTACTTCGGACAAGACCTCGGCGAGCACGTCGTCATAGCGAGGGTCGTTCTGCATTGTCGCCGGGGTTTCCAACATATGTGCTGCCACGTACCCAACACCCAGTTCACCAGCCACCTCACCGAGCGACGAGCCCATGTCGTTGATGATCGTGGCGCCTGCGCTAACCGCAGCGCGCGCCACCGCTTCTTTGAGCGTGTCGATCGAAATCTCGACTTGGTGTTCACGAGCGGACTTGTCCAGCTCAGGAGCAAGTGCCTCGATCACGGGCAGGACCCGCGCAAGTTCCTCATCAACCGAAATCGACCCGGCACCGGGCCGAGTTGACTCACCACCGATGTCGAGAATCATCGCCCCATCCGCAACAAGCTTTCGACACCGCTGAAGCGCGCCTGCAACCGTTGGCGTTCGAACCTCACCAACGAACGAGTCCGGGGTCACATTCACAACACCCATCACTGTCACACTCATCGCTCGTACCTCGCGAACCGTTGCACTGTTATGGGTTGAGGAAGCGCATCGCTTCCATGCGGGTTGCGACGTCGTCGCGGAAGATGCCGCGCACGGCTGACGTCACCGTGGTCGCTCCTGCCTTGCGTATCCCGCGCATGGCCATGCACAGGTGCTCAGCCTCAATCACCACAATTGCCCCGCGAGGCTCCAGCGTATTGTCGAGTGCGTCGGCACACTGCGACGTGAGTCGCTCCTGCACCTGCGGTCGCCGCGCGTAGCCGTCGACCAATCGCGCCAGCTTTGACAGCCCTGTAATCCGTCCCTCTACATTCGGAATATACCCAAGGTGCGCAACACCAAAGAACGGAACGAGATGGTGCTCACAAAGTGAGTAGATCGGAATATCTTTGACGATCACCATCTCTTGGTGCCCGGCCTCGAACTGCGTGATCAGGTGCGCCTCGGGGTCCTCATGCAAACCGCCACAGACTTCGGAATACATCCGAGCGACACGAGCGGGCGTGTCGTGCAGGCCGTCGCGCGACGTGTCCTCGCCAATCGCCGCAAGAATTTCCCGCACCGCAGCCTCTATCCGGGCGAGGTCTACTGGGCTCGAAGAAGCGTCCACGCAATTGTTCCTTTGGTTCGTCGATCACTGCCGGTCACGACAGCTGACGCCAGCGCAACTACGTATCGGTCGGGGGTGGTTCCTGGGAACGGTACTCGCCTGTGATCAAGGGTTCACCAGCCAATGGCGAAGAAGATCGCGTCGACCGAGTGGGGTCGCTACCCCACGTGCTGGCTTCACCCAGGATTTCTTTGAGCATGTCCTCATCGAGCGTCTCATGCTCAATAAGTGCTGTTGCCAGCGCTTCGAGCGTGCCTCGGTGATGATGCAAAATTTCGAAGGCCTCACGATGAGCTACGTTGACGAGATCTCGCACCTCGGCATCGATCTCGTTGGCCAATGAGTCGGAGAGCTCGTTCGCATGGCCCATCTCTTTGCCTAAGAAGACTTCGTCGGATCCACGGCCGTACGCCTGCGGGCCGAGCTTCTCACTCATGCCGTATTGAGTCACCATCGCACGCGCCAGCTTGGTCACCCGATCGATGTCATCGGCAGCACCAGTGGTGGGATCACCAAAGACGATTTCCTCAGCAGTTCGACCGCCCAGCAGCATGGCCAGTTCGGCTCGCATCTCAGAGCGAGACTTCAAGTACTTGTCACGCTCAGGCAATGTGAGCGTCCAACCGAGTGCCCGACCACGAGACACGATCGAAACCTTGTGGACAGGGTCGGTGTGCTCCAGCACGTGACCAACGAGCGCGTGACCCGACTCGTGATAAGCGATGACTTGCTGCTCGTGATCGCTCATGACACGGCTTTTGCGTTCAGGACCGCCAATGACACGATCTATTGCGGCGCCAACATGGCGGTCCTCGATCTGCGTTTTGCCATCGCGAGCCGTGAGCAACGCCGCTTCATTCAGCAAGTTTTGAAGGTCAGCGCCAGTAAAGCCGGGCGTGCGACGGGCGAGGGTGTCGAGGTCGACCGACGGGCCGAGCGGCTTGCCTTGCGCATGCACTCGCAGAATCTGCCGGCGGCCAGGCAAGTCTGGCTTGTCGACCACGATCTGGCGGTCGAAACGACCCGGACGCAGTAGCGCAGGGTCAAGAATGTCCGGGCGGTTCGTAGCGGCGATCAAGATGACGCCCGTAGTGCCATCGAAGCCATCCATTTCCACCAGCATCTGGTTGAGCGTCTGTTCCCGCTCATCGTGGCCACCACCCATACCTGCTCCACGGTGGCGCCCAACGGCATCGATCTCGTCAATGAAAATGATCGCTGGCGAAATGTCTTTCGCTTGCTGGAACAAGTCACGCACGCGGCTTGCGCCGACGCCCACGAACATCTCCACGAAGTCAGAACCCGAGATCGACAGAAACGGCACACCAGCCTCACCGGCAACCGCGCGAGCCAGCAACGTCTTACCGGTTCCCGGCGGACCATAGAGAAGAACGCCCTTGGGGATGCTCGCACCAAGCGCCAAGAATTGGGCTGGGTCTTGGAGAAAATCGCGAATCTCGCGTAGTTCCTCGACAGCTTCGTCAGCGCCAGCAACATCGTCGAAGGTGACCTGTGGCGAGTCTTTCGAGAACTTTCGCGCCTTGGCTTTGCCGAAGCTGAACATGCCCCCTCCGCCGCGCAGCTTGGAGAAGACAAAAAGGAAGACAGTGACCAACAGGAACAGCGGCAGGAGCGACAAGGCCAGCTCGCGCCAAAAGCTTGTCGGCTGGGTGTCGGTGGACACATCGACCGAAGGTGATGCGCCCGTCAGCTCAATGGTCAACTCGTCGGAAAACTCACGCGGGTATGACACCTTGTACTCGGTGTCGTCATCGAGCACGCCCACAATCTGAAAGGCACGGTCGCGTATTACAGCGGTGCGAACGTCGCCGTCGTCGATCAACTCGAGATACTCACCCAAGCTGTACTCGGTGCGTGTGTCTTCATCGCCAGACGCAAAGGTGTAGACCAGGAAAACCGCCAACAGCAGTACCACGCCGATCGCGAGTTTTGAACTGGAAATCCGCTTCATCAGTAGGTCACACTATCTAAGGCGGCAAAACCCGTAGCTTTTGATGCGTTCGATGAATCCTATGACCCCCCTCGAGATCACATGCAGTGGCGGTACCGCTCGCAACTTGTAGTGCGCGCTCGACTGCTGCGACACCTGGGGGATGCCCCAAGTCCCACTCTTGGCAGATGAAATTCCGCAGAGCCCGCCGAGCGAGCGGACGGGGTGCCTCAGCAACAGCTTTCGCATCGGTCGGATCGATCTCGGCGGCCAGAGCGTCGAGCAGGCTGTCTTCGTCAGCGAATATGTCGGCTTGCCGGTCGAGCAACGCCACAACATCTCGCTGCGAAATGTCGTTCAACAATGGCAGCAACTCGTGACGAACTCGATTGCGTCGAAACGATGGATCATCATTCGACGGATCGTTGACAACGTCGATTTCCAAGCGCTCACAGAGCTCCACCGTGTCCGCTCGCCGCAGCCGCACGAGCGGGTGCCGCTGCGATGATCGCAGCGGTGACAAACCTTTTCGGGCCGCGCCTCGCACCAAGTTCAGCAACATTGTCTCGGCTCGATCATCGAGCGTGTGACCGGTCACGATGTCCTCAGGTAGCAGCGCAAACCGGGCCTGACGAGCGCGGGCCTCAAGGTTCGGCCCCGGTCCCACCTGTGCAGTGTGGGCAACGAAGCCTGCTCCAAAACGGTCTGCAAGCGCAGCAACCATGGTCGGCTCGCGCTCGGTGTCCGGGCGGATGCCATGATCCACGTGATGTGCAGTTGCGTCACAACCGGCCGCGCAGGCCAAAACCAGTAGGGCACTTGAGTCGGCGCCACCCGACACCGCGCACGCCACTGGCTGCCCCGCCGCGGGGAACGTACAACGTGTCAGTAGTTGATCGACCAGCGGCTGAACCGATGCGGGGATCAAGCTCGGCAGTGTCCTAGGCCGCCCGAGCGGCCGTGCGATCGAGCCAGAGCTGCGGTTCGCGAATCTCTTCGATTGTGGGTAGCGAATCAGCGCTTGACCATGCGTGGTCGAGCACGTGCTTGCCACCGCCGTTCTCTTCGACGTATGCGATGAATGCCTCGCCGGCGGCGTACTGATTGAGCTTGGCTTCGAGACCGACAAGGCGCTGCACGATCCGGGTCAACCCCTTTGCCGACTCGCGCCGGGTGCGCAGCGTGCTGGCGAAGTGCTCGGCGTCGGTGACGATGCCGATTCCGGCACGGTCCATGGTGACGTCGCCGTGGCCTTCGAGCAAGCTCATCATTCCAGCGATTTTGTCGAGTACAAGTTTTTGTTCGGGGCCTGCAATCAACGCAGGCAACCCGCCGTTCGCCATTGGATCTTCGCCGTTGCGCTTTGCCTCAACGACTTCTTTGGCGACTGCGAGAAAGCGGCCCGGATCAGGATCGACGTTGTCGAGCGTCTCGTTGACGAGCGACACGAAATAGTCGCGAAGCCACGGTACGCCCGTGAACTGCGCACGATGGGTGGTCTCATGCAATGCCAGCCACAGGCGGAACTGGTCGCCACGGAAACCGTTTCGGCGCTCAAGCGCCAACACGTTTGGACCCACGTAATAGACCATGTCCTGATCTTCGGGGTTTTCGTCTTCGGTTAGCAGCAGGTCATACTGGCCAAGCACCCGAGTCGACATCCATCCAAGAACAGCGCCGACTTCGGCGCCAGCGAATCGACCGGCCACCTTGCTTACTGGGCCGTCGGACATGTCATCGAGCTTGCCGACTACAGGAGCCAACAGGCGTTGGAAGGATGCGATGTTGGCCCGAATCCAATCAGGGCGGCCAACCAAGCGCGACCGGGCTTCGCCCTGCAGCGACCACAGGCCGGTTTCTTCGCCCACCAGCTTTTCTGCTCGAGGCGTCATGTGTTCGAAATCTTCGCTCATCTTGGCGAGCGCGTAGTCATCTACGACCTCACCGCGGGTCGCGATCTTTATGGCAACTCGCTCTGCAAGAGCCCAATCAACGGCGGAAGACACGTACTAATCGCGCCGTGGCGCGCGGCTTGGATACCGGTCCTTGCTTACCTGGCTCAGGTAGCCGCCAACGGTGGCGAGAATAAACCCGACCCCGCTGGCTACCAAGATTGGAGCCAGCCACCAGTGCCAAACGAATGCTGCGATCATGTAGGTGAGCTTAGAGGATTGTGCCGCTGTGCCACACTCAGACCGTGCGTCGCGCCATTCTGTTCCCTTGTGCTCTCTTCAGCGTCTTGTTCTGCTTACTCGCTGCGTCGTGCAGCGGTAACGATGAGGCAGGCTCTGGCCGTCAGGTATTCCCGACTGCTCGACCCGCCCCAACCATCGCTGGCGAAGTCGTTGAGGCGCCCGCCGGATCCGTTGGCGAGCTACAGGTCATTGGCGCATCAACACAGCAGAGCCATGAAATTCGGGCATTGCCGGGCGATGACAAACCACTGCTTGGAGCGACAGCTCCAGGTGCCAACATTGGATTCTTTGGTGACGTCTTCGCTGCTGAAGACGGCGTCGTGTGGTACCGAGTGGCCTATGAGTCGTTCCAAGGCTGGATCAAGCCACAGGTCGGCCACCAAGGTCCGGCTATGGACGTGACCGAACAGGCCATGGCTGCGATCGGGGCGACAACCTCCTACCCGAGTGCAGAGGCACTCGCCACTGCTGTCGGCGATGTCTTTGCAAGCGCAGTTGGAGCGCCCGAGACCACTCTGGTCTCAGCGGTCAACACGGACGGCACGTCGTTGAGCACGGTCATCGTGGACATTCTTGGGCTTGCCGATGACCCACAGCTCGGGTTCCGGATTGAAGTTTCGGCCGACGGTCGCACCGGGCAATGGTTAGCCGAATCGGTGCTGCAGTCTCCGCTGTGTGCGCGAGGCGTGACCCCAAAAGGCACGTGCATCTAACGAACAGCGTTCGTTAGAAGTCGGTGATCTCCAACTTGGACAGATCTACTGCAGCAAGCGTTTGGGTGATGCGGGATCGAAAGTCGGCGCTGGGCAGTTCGGACACCGATGGTGACATGGTCACCTTGAGCTTGACTTCGAGGTCGAACGCGTTCAGGCACGGTCCGCAGTCGATGAGTTGACCGCGCAGCTGGTTTAGGTCGACCGCCGAGGCCAAAGGGTTACGGGCGCCGTCGATGCAATTCATTGCTTTGTCGCATTGCAGCGGCTGGCAATCGCCAAGATTCATGTCAGCTCCTTAGAAGTTGTGCAGTTCATGTAACTGCCGCCTCATCTGTTGAGTCGGCTGGCGTGAGCTCTGCATCGTTGCCGTCGCCATCTGCTGCCTCGCTGGTCGTACCAACGTCGTCATCAGATGGGTCGGGAACGTAACCGCGCTCACGGCCGAACTCATACAACTGCTCTTGCAGCTTTTTTCTTCCACGATGAAGGCGACTCATCACAGTTCCGATTGGAACATCGAGAATTTCAGCGATTTCTTTGTACGCAAAGCCTTCGATATCGGCCAGCATCACCGCAGTCCGATACTGCTCCGGAAGTTCTTCGAGCGCATCGGTAATCGTGCTGTCGGTGATCTGATCGAAGAGTTGATCTTCTGCGCTGCGTCCAATTGTGGCCAGCTCATTGCCGCCCAATCGGCGGTACAAGTAGAGGTCCTGCACATCTTCGAGATCAGTTTGGTGCGGGCGGCGCTGCTTCTTGCGGTAGTTGTTGATGTAGCTGTTCGTCAGAATACGAAACAGCCACGCGCGCAGATTGGTTCCCGCTTCAAAGCGTTCGTAGGCGCGATAGCCCTTTAAGAAGGTCTCTTGCACGAGGTCTTCTGCGTCGGCGCGGTTACGCGTCATGCGCATTGCCGTCGCGAACAGTTGGTTCATGAACGGCATTGCGTCGTCGGTAAATGTTGCTGGATCAGCCACTGACGATGAGGTTATCGGTACGGCCATGGCCACCGTCGAGCGCGTCGCTCAAGGTTTGTCCCTGAACGCTTTGCAAGGTGTTAGCGCGAGCGGTAGACCGCGCTTGCGCCGAGTGACTCTTTGTTCAGACGCTTTGAGAGGTGCAGACCCTCGAGGATGAACTCGACACCGCTGGCGACAAGTGCGGGATCACTCAGGTCATCTGGCGCATATCCCAGCGCAGTAAGCGCAGTGCCGAGGGCTGGCATGGACTTCACCATGGCGAGATAGTCGCCGTCTTCGATGTCGTCGCCGGTGTGCACGACTGCTTCGCCTTCTTCGAAGGCATCAAGAATGCCGCTGACCTCGGTGTGGTCGAGCGATTCCTTGAACGTGACGACCGTTGCTGAAGAAAGTAGGTGCTCGATGATCTCGACGTCTCGACCGTCGTCCATCGATTCGACTTCGATCTTGCCCATTGTCGACGGCGTCAGCGATGGCAGGTCGGCGATGCGAGGCACGGCCTTTGTGCCGCCCTGTCGCAACGTGCGTCGGACCGCGCTTGCCACCAGCGTTTCGTAGTTGGCGATGCTCAGTCGAACCGACACGCCCGATCGCTGATTCACATGCGGATTCTCACGAGCCAGATGGCTCATCGTGGCGATGATCTCAGCCATAAAGTCAGGAACGCTAACGGTGATGCCTTCGCCGCTGAAGACTTCGGCCTCTTGTTCAACGATGTCGATCTCGGTGTCGACCTCGAGTGGGTAGTGGGTGCGAATCTGCGTACCAAAGCGGTCTTTGAGCGGCGTGATGATGCGACCACGATTGGTGTAGTCCTCGGGGTTCGCCGATGCGAACAACATGATGTCGAGGGGAAGCTGAATGCGGTACCCGCGAATCTGCACGTCGCGCTCTTCGAGCACGTTCAACAGACCGACCTGAATTCGCTCGGCCAAGTCTGGCAACTCGTTGATGGCGAACAATCCACGATTCGACCGCGGCACCATGCCGTAGTGCAAGGTGAGCTCGTCGCTCAGGTACCGGCCTTCGGCCACCTTGATCGGGTCGACCTCACCGATGAGGTCCGCGATCGACGTGTCCGGTGTCGCAAGCTTCTCAGCAAAACGTTTACTGCGATGCACCCAGCTGATCTTGGTGTCGTCACCCTCGGCGGCGACAAGGTCTTTGGCGTACTTGGAGACCGGATTGAGCGGGTCGTCGTTGATCTCGCTGCCAGCAATAATCGGCATGTACTCATCGAGCAGACCAATGCATGACCGAATCATGCGGGTCTTGGCCTGGCCTCGTTCGCCAAGGAAGACGACGTCATGACCGGCGAGCAGCGCGTTCTCAAGCTGTGGGGCCACCGTGTTCTCGTAGCCGAGCACGCCGTGGAACAGCGGCTCGCCCGCTTGTATCCGCGCAATAGCGTTGCGGCGGATTTCTTCTTTCACGGCCACGGAGGTCCACCCCGATGCTCGTAGTTGTCCAAGATTCTCAGCAAGATCCATTGCTGTCCACGCTAGGCGACGCCCGTGGTTTGTGCGAAGCGGAGAACCGAGAATCACCCAACGAACAGATCTCTACAAGACCAGCTGGGCTCGGCCGATGGCTTCGACATAACCGTGGACACGTCTAATAGTGACGGACGTCTAACGACCATGCCCACCACTGTTGACCACACTGCCCCTAACCACAGCACTCCTAGCTACCCCGCCCCGCCAGTAGTGCCGAAACGCCGCAAGCGAGTACTTGTTGCTCTACTGCTGATCGCGGCGAGCCTGTTGTGCCGTGGCGCTTGGCTTGCAGGCACCACGGTGTTTACGCCCGACCCCCAAGATGTGGCGACAGAAGTTGCCTCGCAACCCGACCCCTTTACTGACCTGCCAGGCCCGCTCCAAAATCTCGACCACTGGCATTCGGTGTACGGCGTGTGGGATTGCACCGCCAACGACGGGGCTGGCGACTGGGTTCCCAAGTTCGGCTCGACCTTGGATGACTGGGGAATTCACAGCCATGGCGATGGCATCATCCACATCCACCCGTTCTTCGAAGAGTCCGCTGGCAGGCGAACTCACACCGGCACAGTTCCAAATCGATCCTGAGGCAGGCGAACTCACACCGGCACAGTTCCAAATCGATCCTGAGGCAGGCGAACTCACACCGGCGCATTCCCAAATCGATCCTGAGGCCGGCGAACTCACTCCGGCGCATTCCCAAATCGATCCTGAGACCGGCAAACTCGTACCGCCAGAATCTCCTGAGGATTCTAATGACTCCGATCCGCGGGACGGATAAGAGCCAGTAAGCATGAGGGCCGAATACTCCGCGGTGGCGTCTGGGCAGGATGAGCGAGTCGAGCTACTCGTTTGCAAATCTCGGCTGAGGGTCGACGATGACATGCACCGCAGCAAGGCCTTACGAAACCCAAACCTGCGCCGAAAGGACTAGGTGCGCTCAATCCTTCGCCTGTGGCCAGTGACATTTGTCGTGCTTGGCTTGTTCGCAACGAGTTGTGCGGTCGACCCGATCGAGCTTGAGATCGCGACGGTGCAGCCACCACGCACAATAAGCATTAAGGGCGCTATTGCGTCTGAAGCCGAAGCTGACGTGCTTGCGTACGAAACCAACGACGACGGCGACGTTCTTCTACCTCGATTCATTACGGGCAGCTACCGAACCGACGACTGTGACTTCATCGACGTTGACGCGTTACCTGTCGAACCCGAGTGCGGGTGGCTGGTACGCCCGTTACACGGCAGCACGCACAAAGAGGTTCAGCTGCCCGTAACGGTGTTTCGTTCCACAGGAAGCGACCCGGCCGCCGACCCGCTGATCTACCTGCATGGCGGGCCAACCGACGGCATTCTCTCGTTCATCGAGTACGTCTATGAATTTGTCGTTGAACCGTTCGTGGAAGACCGCGATGTGATCGTCTTTGATCAGCGCGGCACCGGACTCGCCGAACCAGATCTGCGATGTGACAGCCCGTTCCAATGGTTTAGCGCCCGAGATGAAGACCCTGAAACGTTCGTGCCGCGCGTCGCCAGCGTGTGTGCGTTCGAAGTCCAATCTGATGGCATCCGCCTCGACCAATTCTCTCGTCAGCTGAGTGCCGATGATGTCATGGTGCTCGCTCGCGAACTCGGCTACGAGTCGTTCAATTTGCACGGTTCATCGTGGGGCGGAATCTTGGCCTACACCGTCATGCAGCTTCATCCCGAGTGGGTGCGGTCGTCAGTACTCGACTCGCCATTGTCAATTGCGACCGACATCACCGGCAGCATGCCGTCGTCGTTTCACGAGGCCATGATGGCGGTGCAGGCAAACTGCGATATCTCGCCCGATTGCAGCGCCCGCCATGGCGACATCGTGGAGCGATATGTCCGCGTATTTGAGGCGCTAGAGGATCAACCGCGAGAGATCCAGTTAGGACCATGGGCAGTCACGTTGACCGCAGATGAGCTGTCGTATTTGCTGTTCGGCTTGCTCTATGACCACGAAGCCATTGCCATGGTCCCCGACATGTTGCTCGACCTCGAAAACGGTTCGGTGACTTTGCTCGAACAACTCGCCTCATCGCATGGATGGGGTTGGGGAGTCGACTTCACGTTCCTGACATACATGTGCACCGACATGGTTGCCGTGTCAAGCGTGGAGCAGGTCGAGGCACAACAGATCGGCATTGAGGCCTTTGACCGAGTCGACGACGCACCCGATGGACGTGGACACACCGCTGCGGGTATCTGTGAGCGCATGAAGGTGCAGAAGCCAGCCGCTCCTGCGGTACGCGAAGTTACTCCGACAACGCCAACGATCGTTTTCTCGGGCAGCATGGATCCGATCACGCCAAGATCGAGCGGCGAACAGATTGCTGCCACCGTCGCGAACGGAACATTCGTGGGGTTCGACGACCTCAGCCACGGTGTCACCAACGTGCCTTGTGGCATTGAGATTGCGAAGGCGTTCTTAGCCGACCCGGACGCGCCCGTGGATCAGTCGTGCGTAGACGAACGTCCGCCCTTTACATTCGACAACGTTTCGCTAACCATCGGCGGCTAGCGGCCTATACCCCACTTGGTCTGGTATCCGCAACGGAGGGGCTGGGGTCGCATCCCTAGTGCCTTCGTTCCGTACTTTCGTCATTATTCACCTATGAATCTTCACTGTGACGCCATGTCTCGGTTTGTTGCCGCATTGGTGTTCCTATTGTTCGCCGCCGCTGCCGCAAGCGCTCCAGCGAGTGCTCACGAACCGGACCCAACGCGCGGGTGGTGGACCCACCCAGTCATTGCGAGCCAAAGACCGCTCGTGCAGGTCGATTACTCGCTCCCGCCGACCGAGCGCTTTGTCAGCCTCGCCGACTACCAGATCGATGGACAGCCAATTCGCCCGATACCGACACCAATCACGCCCGACGGACAACACCTATGGGTACGCCTAGAACAGACAGCGGGCGATGGCTGCAACATGGGCGAGTCCGCACTCGCAGCGATCGACATTGCCAGCGGCGTGGCCAGAGTCGTATATCCCGGCCTCAACCACCAACCGAGCGGCGTTGCCGACGTACACCGGGGACCGCTCGACCAGGTTTTGTTGACAGACGGGTGTGGCACCCCAACTGCACTTGCGCGAGCGACAGGGTCAGGCGACCTTGTTGACTTGCGATCGATCAACCGCCAAGACCTCACTGGCACGATGCGCACGCTCATGTGGGTGAATCTGGAAGGAACTCACGAAAGCTATTTTCCGACCGTCCCCGGCGTGATCGTCGAGCTTGAGGGTCCTAATGGCCGCACCTTGGTAGCAATTGAAACTGCGACCGGGCACATTCGAGACAACGCGCCGGCCGCGACCGAAAATGTCGTATGGACATTAAACATCGACCAACGAGCGTTCGTTCATCGCGACGGCGACGCTCGTCGCATCGTGATTGAAGAGGCGCTATTCGACTCCCATCGTTTGCTGGCACTGTGGCCAAACCCAATCCGCGGCGTCACCAGCAACGGCGGTGCGCATGCGCTGTTTAGCGACGACGGCCTGATGCTCATCCAATTTCCAAGGTGGGATCAGCGCGACGAGCAAGGCGACTTCACCAAGCTGGTCGTGACGCAAGCCCCAGTCAACGACGTTGCCTGGACGCCAGCTCTCGACGCAATGGCCTGGGCAGGGCCAGACGGCACGTGGCTTCGGCTGCCAAACGGTGACATGCGCCAACTGTCTGCAACAGCAGCGACAGCCATCGACATCAGCGGTGATGGCACCGCCGTCGTGGCGGTCGAAGCAGACGGGTACCGGATCTTTAGCTGGCAGGCGGCACCAGGCCTGACACCATTCGACTCGATTAGCCGCTTTACGCCGCTTACGGCGGATGGCCTGGGCCCGCTGAAGTTGGGCGGGTCACTCGACACCCTTCCTTCAGCCGTGGCGAGTTTGATCACGTACTCGATGGCCGACCCCACCCATATCGACGGCTGCGGCTCCTATGAGCTCGCCGATGAATCCGGACGAGTTATCGCATCTGGCTTCATCACCGCAACCGAAGACGGCCCGATTGTTCGATCGATTGCGGTGTCGCACAACCCAAATCAGTGGGACATTGCGTATGGTGCTCCGGCCCCATTGGTCGTCGAGGAGTTTGGCAGCGAACTCTCGGCCGAATACCGCAAATTTTACTTCGACATGCGCTCATGGATCGTGCTACCCGATCGACCAGCAACGGTGATGTTCTCCAGCGATCATCAGACGATTCACGAGGTGCGACTGGCTGAAAAAGGCTGGCTCGGTGTCGATTATTGCTACGGCCCGTAGGCAACACCCCAGGAAGTGTCGGTTGCGCGGACACAGGAGGAGCTGGCCCGCCACCCGAGGCGGAGAGGTCGTCGAAACAACAGTCGGCGCTGCGAGTCATTCGGTCTTGCCATACGCTCACCGTGTGGTGTCGACAGTGCTTCCGGGACCGTGGCGGGTGCACGCCACCGATGACGCCATGCGCCGTGCGTTCATTGAGTGTGACTTCGACGACTCGGACTGGCTGCAGATCAGCGTGCCGGGTCACTGGGCGCAGCACGACAAGCTTGCGTCGCGACGCTCGGTTTTACATCGCACCGTCTTCACACTCGACATTGATCGCACCCGATCAGACACACGCCACTGGCTGGTCTTCGACGGCATATGGCAGAGCGCAGACGTCTGGCTTGACGGCGCCTACCTTGGCCCGACCGATGGTTGGTTCACCCCAAACGAGTTCGACATCACCGAACAGGTCCAGGCGAGCGACACGAACGAACATGTGCTGTCGGTCGAAGTCATGTCGCCGCGCCGCCAGGTCGACGAACCAGCTCGCACGCTAAACGGCGTCTTCGATGACCCAGACATCGTTGGCCATGAGAACTTGGGTGGCATTTGGCAACCCGTTCGTGTTGTGTCGACTGGCCCGGTGCGAATGATCAAGAACCGGGTGATTTGCAGCAAGGCGAGCCAGAACTCAGCCACCGTGCACCTACGAAGTCACTTGTTGTCAGACGAACCTCGTTCGGTCACCATCACCACCACGCTGCGACCGCCCGGCGGCGCAGCCCCGATCACCTCGACCCGTCAGCATGAGCTTGCCAGTGGTGCCACCGTGCTCGAGTGGGACCAAAAGATCACGGATCCTGAACTGTGGTGGCCGTGGGAGCTTGGTGAGCAGCCGCTGTACCGAGTCACCGTGAGCGTCGAAGTCGACGGGTCGATCAGCGGTATCTCAGAACGCACGATTGGCTTGCGCCAGGTTCGTATGAAGAACTGGGTGCTGTTGGTCAACGGCGAGCGCCTCTTTGTTCGAGGCGTCGACACCTGGCCAACGACGGCATTGCCAGCCGATGCTCGGCCCGATGTGATCCATGGCGACGTTGCCCGGGCCAAGGACCTTGGCCTGAATTTGATGCGGGTCGAAAGTCATGTCGCTCGGCCTGAGCTCTACGAAGCGGCGGATCGGGCCGGCATGCTTTTGTGGCAAGACTTTCCGCTGCGCGGCGAGGTGAAGCGCAGCGTGCAATCACTTGCGGTTGAAGCTGCTCACCGCCTCGTTGACAAGCTCGGTGGGCACCCGTCGATTGTTGTGTGGTGTGCGCACTATGACCCCAGTGGAAGCAGCACCGGTCGGCGTCCAGCGACTGCGCTTCCGAGCCGGCGGGCGCTTTTTAGCGTCGCCAAACAACAGGTCCCCACGTGGACGAAATCGGTGCTTGATCGGCTCGTTGGCCTGGCGTTCAATCGTGCCGACGGAAGTCGCCCGGTCGTGCAAGGTTCTGGGGCGTGGCCGAGCGCGCCAAAATTCGATGGCGCCGATACTCATTTGCGTTTTGGGTGGAACGCTGGAACTGGTCGCGACCTGGCGGCCTTCGCTCGTCGGATCCCTCGCATGGTCCGCTGGGTGTCAACGTTTGGTGCGCAGTCGATTCCCCTCAGTGACGACGTCCGGGTGCTCGATTGGCCAGCCGACCTTGGCTTGCTCTCCGAGCGGTATGGCCTGGATGAGCCTGGCTTTCGCGAGTACGTGCCGACCTCTGCCGCAGCAACGGTTACCGACTGGATCACCGCCTCACAGGCCTATCAGGGCACCGTGCTGCGCCGCCAGATCGAAACGCTTCGACGGCTCAAGTACAAGCCGACGGGTGGGTTTACGTTTTCAGCACTTGCCGATTGTCGGCCAGCAATCTCGTTCGCCATCTTTGACCATGAACGCAACCCGAAGCAGGCAGTAGGTGCCGTTCGAGCTGCGTTGCGCCCTGTCATCGTCGTCGCCGACCGACTCCCCAGCGAGCTAACACCCGAAGACGCCGTGCTGCTCGACGTACATGTCGTAAGCGACAAGCGAGAGCCGCTGGAGGACATGACCGTTTTGGCCGACCTCGTGTGGCCCGGCGGTAGCCACACGTGGGCGTGGAAGGGCGCTGTTGGGGCTGACAGCGTGGCGCGAATCGGGTCGATCAACTGGATCGTGCCGGGCGCTGCGGGACCCGTTACGCTCCACCTGCGGCTCAGTAGCAGCGAAGGTGAAATCGCGAACAACACGTACACGAGTGAGATCCAGACCGTGTAGTGCAGGCGGTACGCCTGGACGTTGCGAACTACCTTCTGGCGCCTATACACGGCCGTCGTGCGTCTGTGCCCCTTGCAGACCTCGTGAACGCGTGCTAGGAATGTCACCGGTTGGCGATGGAAGGAATTAGAAATGGCGGAGAGTAAGCGGCACCCGGGTATCTGGCGCTACGTGGCGCGCAGAATTGTTGCGGTGGTAGCGATAGCAGCACTTGGCCTGGTCACACTGGTTGCGTCTCCTCGCACTGCGGATGCTGCTCCAGGCGATCCACAACTCGACTGGGCGGGCGCTCTCGGTGGCCCCGACATCGACGTAGCAAACGCGATCGCCGTTGATGCCGCCGGTAACACCCATGTCGCCGGCTACTTTTTCGGCACCGTCGACTTCGACCCCAGCGCCGGCGTCACCAACCTCACCTCCAACGGAAGTGCGGACGCATTCGTTGCCGTCTATGACCCCACCGGCAACCTCATCTACGCCCACAACATCGGTGGCACCAACTTCAACGAAGCAACCGCGATCGCTGTTGATGCCGCAGGCAACACCCATGTCGCCGGCTACTTTTTCGGCACCGTCGACTTCGACCCCAGCGCCGGCGTCACCAACCTCACCTCCAACGGCGGAAGTGACGCATTCGTTGCCGTCTATGACCCCACCGGCAACCTCATACGCGCCCACAACATCGGTGGCACCAGTGCCGACCGAGCAAACGCGATCGCTGTTGATGCCGCAGGCAACAGCTATGTCGCCGGCTACTTCCGCGGCACCGTCGACTTCGACCCCAGCGCCGGCGTCACCAACCTCACCTCCAACGGCAGTGGGGACGGGTTCGTTGCCGTCTATGACCCAACCGGCAACCTCATACGCGCCCACAACATCGGCGACACCAACTTCGACCGAGCAAACGCGATCGCTGTTGATGCCGCAGGCAACACCCATGTCGCCGGCTACTTCAGCGGCACCGTCGACTTCGACCCCAGCGCCGGCGTCACCAACCTCACCTCCAACGGAAGTGCGGACGCATTCGTTGCCGTCTATGACCCCACCGGCAACCTGACCCGTGCCCACAACATCGGCGACACCGGCTTCGACCGAGCAAACGCGATCGCTGTTGATGCCGCAGGCAACAGCTATGTCGCCGGCTACTTCAGCGGCACCGTCGACTTCGACCCCAGCCCTGGAACCACCGCCCTCACCTCCAACGGCAGTGGGGACGTGTTCGTTGCCGTCTATGACCCCACCGGCAACCTGACCCGTGCCCATAAAATCGGCGACACCGGCTTCGACGAAGCACTCGCGATCGCTGTTGATGCCGCAGGCAACACCCATGTCGCTGGCTACTTCAGCGGCACCGTCGACTTCGACCCCGGCCCTGGAACCACCGCCCTCGCCGGTGGCGGCTTTGAAGACATTTTCTTCGCCCGGTACTCCACCGAACTTGCACCCAACCAGGCACCCGCAGCTGCAGCAGACACGGCGACCACAGCGTTTGACGTCGCTATCACGGTGAACGTTGTCGACGGCAGCGCCGGTG
>Ga0209828_1000798_pt1 | contig 29856 bp, 28 predicted proteins | sample MaitaG_FD_187429 | JGI IMG/M metagenome (GOLD analysis project Ga0209828, IMG submission 187429) | Marine algal microbial communities from Maine, USA - Maine_Asex2 metaG (SPAdes) (version 2) | ecosystem: Host-associated > Algae > Red algae > Unclassified | place: Maine, USA | collected 2015-01-05
AGTTCGACAACTTTGTTCATCTGGAAATACCTCGTTAAATTTCAATATATTCATATCATCGTTTTGATACGAATTTGAGCACTTCCGTGTAGTCTATTTGCATTTAGGCATGACTACGGAGACTCATATAATGAATAATGAATAATGAATAATGAATAATGAATAATGAATAATGAATAATGAATAATGAAAGCTAAATTATAAATAGTCCAATAAAGAAATCTGACTATTTAATCCCACCAATTCTTTTCAAACACTATAAAAATCCTAAACATCTTTTTAATCCTTTCAATCTTGTTCAAAACACATAAAAAATCCTGAACTTCCTTCTAATCCTTCTAATCCTTCTAATCCTGTTCAAACACCTGTACTACGTAGCAAAAAACTCAGAAATAACATTATCTGCAACTAACTTACCTTTTTGACTTAACGTTATTTCATCACCCGTTGACACGATCATCTTTGCTTGGGTTTGTTTCCGAAGCGCATCCTCAAAGGTCGTTATGAATTCCTGATAATCGGTTTTTATAGTGTTCAATTGCACACCCCATTTGGTCCTTAAGCCTGTTAATAAATACTCGTTGTATTTATCCTTTGCACTCAATTCTTCGTTTTTGCTATACGCCCCTCCTTCATTGATCGCTTTTACATAAGCATTGTTATCAGCCACATTCCAAGTTCTTTGATTTCCATTGAACGAATGAGCTGAGGGTCCAAAACCTACATAGGCCGCACCCTTCCAATAGTTAGTATTATGAATAGCATATTTCTGATCCTTACAATAATTCGAAATCTCATACTGCTCATATCCATCTTCCGCCAATTGATCCATAACAAGTATAAATTGCTCCGCTTGTTTAGCATCGTCAATAGGTTCCATAGTTCCTTTTTCAATAAAGGAAACCAGCGCTGTTTTTTCTTCGACAGTCATTCCATAGATAGACATATGAGGAACTTTTAGCTGAAATGCCTCGTGAATATTTGTAAGCAACATTCCAGAAGTTGTTGTGTGGCCACCATAAATGAGATCTATTGAAAAGTTTGCAAATTTTGCCTTTTTAATCCGCTCTATACTTTTATAGGATTGCTTACTGTTATGAGCTCTATTCATATACTCCAAATCCTCATCAAAGAAAGATTGTACGCCTAAACTAAACCTATCCACGCCTACTTCTTTCCACATAGCCAGATTTTCAACTGTTATATCGTCAGGATTGGCCTCCAAAGTAAATTCTTTAAGGTCAGAAATATCAAAATGCTTAGAAAGATTGTCAAGTAAGGTATTAAGACTCTTTTGAGAAATGAGAGATGGTGTCCCTCCTCCTAAATAGAGCGTTTCAATTTTTTTCTCTGGCAGAAAGTCTTTTCTAAGATTCATTTCCTCACAAATTGCATCTATAACCGCGTCTTCCCTTCCTAAATTTGTTGAAAAGTGAAAATTACAATAGTGGCACGCTTGCTTGCAGAAGGGAATATGTAGGTATATACCTGACATTATTATTTCTTGAGTGTTTGTAATAATTTAAAACTTTGGGAGTTGTATCGCTTAATTTTGCCATAGTATTTTCGTTCAGCCCCAAAACGCTTTCGCACTCTTTCTACATTTGTTAGCATAGAACCTTCAAAATCAAATATATTGAGGCCTAATTTTTCTGAAGCAAATCGAATCGCTTCCCAAGTGGTAAAAATGCCGGAGCCACTCTTCCTCAAATTCACATCATCGCCTGCCATATGCAGATAGGCCGTCTGTGTATCCCATGCTAACAAAGCAACACTGTGCGTATTGAATTCTTTGTCTCTGGCAAACATTAAGGTAGCTTTTTTTTTCTCTAAAAGATTCTCAATATGTCTTTTTAACGCTTGCTTTGAAACTGGAAATGCTATACCCTGCCTAGAAAACGATTGGTGGTGGACTGTTATAAATTCATCTATCGTCCCTTCATGTGATATAGTTAATATTTCTCGAGCTTTTTTAATCTTGTTATTTCTATAATCTGCATACACTCCCTTAAACACCTTCTCCAAATCTCGTATCCCTTCTATCCTATAACTAAACTGCTTATTGTAGTCCGCCTGCCATTCTATAGGAAGATCTTCTTTTGAAATTTCATAGCTAAAGTTCTGTTCAAAATAAGCCACTTTAGGAACCTTGGATAAAAGTTGTGCAATCGCTTCTCTTTTATCAATACAATTATTTGAAAGGATTGGCCCCATCCATTTGATCATTGGAGGATGCGTTATATATGTATACGTCAATTTCTTCTTCGTGAAATACGGCATGATGGCAACGAGCTCTCCTTGCTCGTAATGCGTAATCAATAAAAGAGACCCCCCTTCACAAGCTGATTCTAAAACCGCTAAACTCTGGTGGAAAGGAATAAAATTCTCTTCTTCAAATTTTAGATATGCTAGCCTTTCCGTTTGATTCATCTGACTGTGATTATATGAATTCCATCTCGAATTGGTAGAATAAAATTATCTACGCGATCATCCGTATTGACCAACACATTAAAATCATGAATAATTTGGGTGCGTTCGTCTTTCTTTTTATCCAGAACCCTTCCCTTCCATAAAACATTGTCCGCCAGAATTACGCTTCCACTTTGTAATCTACTGATTAATAAATCGTAATATCTAACATACTCCTTCTTCCCTGCATCTATGAACACTAACTGCAAATCTAAATCCAAAGTAGGAATCAATTCTAATGCATCTCCTTCCAGAAGTTCAATCCTATCTTTATAAATAGATTTATCAAAAAATGCGCGTGCAATGTGCAAGTACTCTGGGTCCTTTTCAATTGTATAAATTTTTCCATTTTCTGCCAAACCTTCTGCCAAACAAAGAGTAGCATATCCTGTGAATGTCCCAATCTCTAATATTGCTTTTGGTGCCTTTAACTTAGAGAGAAATGATAAAATTCTTCCTTGTATTTTTCCGGACAGCATCTCTGGGTCTCTAGTTTTAAGATGTGTTTGCCGCTCCAGATCTAGTAACAAAGGAGACACTTCTGTGCTCAAACTACTTGCATATTTCCAAATCAATCTATTCAGCAACATAATTTGTCTTTTTATTTCTCGAAGATACTAATGGAAATAGTAGCACTACAGCTAGAATAAGAATTACACCAAGATAAAATCGCGGGTCTAATTCTTTATGCTGACCTAGCAGTAATGCAGCCAATACTATGCCATATACAGGTTCTAGATTTACTATCAATGTACTCGTAAATGCGGAAAGTTTATTTAAAGCCTTCATGGATAAAACAAATGGTAAAGTAGTACATATCAAAGCAAGCACAATTAGATAAAAGCTATCCATAGTACTCGGAATTATTGAAATATCCATTTGGAATATCATTATCGGTACTAAAAAACTCAAAAACACCAATGCGCCCCTTAATTCCAAATATGAAATCTCTGTCTCTTTCCCTTCTACAATATATTTCTTATTATACGAAGTAAATAAAGCCGCCAAGAAAGCAGCAGCAAGACCTACCCAAATTCCTTTTTGCATATCCAACTCAGTACTATCAACAATGAAATACATTCCGGGTAATACAAGTAGACCGAAAATGATTTCTTTTAGTGAGAGTTTACGGGAAACTACTATCGGTTCTATGAGTGACGTAAAAAACGAACTAGTAGCCATACAAATAAGTGCTATCGATGCATTTGCATATTTTATGGAACCATAAAAACATATCCAATGGAGTGCAATACAAACGCCTATCAAGAAATATACTTTATGATGCTTTAAATCTTGTACCACAGACTTTGAAATTCGTAGAAGAATGAATAAGCTTATCACAGTAATCAATACCCGCCACCAAACCAGAATTGCAGCTGGCATTTCGATAAGTTCACCTAAAATTGCAGTAAATCCCCAGAGAAAAACTGAGAAATGCAATTGCATATAGGCAGACAATTTGTCTGATTTGTCTGATTTCTTAGATAAGAACACGGAACTATGATAAGTATTTTGCATAGTTAGAACAAAAACACTGTCAAAACTAATTTTTATATTATTTTTAAGTAGAAATTACAAAGCAAATATGGTATTAACAAAAGGCGACAAAGCACCTAGTTTTACACTAAGAAATACAGAAACAAAGGAGATTAGTCTTTCTGACTACTCAGGTAAAAAACTCTTACTCCTATTTTTTCCACTAGCATTTACTTCTGTTTGTACGGAAGAACTTTGTACAATTAGAGATGATGCCAAATTCTATAAGGATTTGGACGTAGATATTCTTGCTATTTCAGTGGACTCTCTTTTTACTTTGGCGAAATTTAAAGAAGAGCAGAAATACGATTTCCCGCTATTATCTGACTTTAATAAAGATGTTTGTCGTTCTTATGGAACCTTATATGAGACTTTTGTATTAGATATGAAAGGCGTTTCCAAGAGAGCTGCATTTATTATTGATAAAAATGGTAAAGTTAGACACCAAGAAATCTTGGAAAATGCAGGAGAATTACCGAACTTTGGCGCAATTAAGGAAGCGTTAGCGCAAATTTAATTTTGATACACCTTTATAAAATTGAAAAATGAGTAAACTATCTACAATCACCGATTCTAACGAGCTACTGCTCGAAGAAGCGGTTCACGTAGGAAACCAGACTGCACAGCTTATCGTATTTAACGATGACTACAATACATTTGATTGGGTCATACAATGTTTTATCGAAGTGTGCAATCACAGCTACGAACAAGCAGAACAATTATCATTAATTGTTCACTTCAAAGGAAAAGCCTCAGTAAAAAATGGCTCTAAACATGAACTTAAACAAATGAAAGACGAACTTATTGATAGAGGTCTTTCGGCTGTCATTGAAACCTTAGTTGAGGATTAATTAAAAAATATTATTTAGATTAAAGGCATAACTTAAGTTATGCCTTTTTTTATTTCTAGCCATATCGAAATATTCCCACACCCTTTTCTTGCAAATGAAGAAGGATTCCTAGCTATCTGCAATGACCTTAGCCCAGAGCGGATGTTGATGGCTTATCAATTTGGAATATTCCCTTGGTATTCTGAAGGCGATCCAGTTTATTGGTTTTTTACATCACCGCGTTGTGTCCTTAGGCCTTCTAAAGTAAAGATATCCAAGAGCATGCGATCCTATTTTAATCAGAATAAATTTCAGGTAAGTTTTGACACTGAATTCCACAAAGTACTCAAGCACTGTAGAGATATCCCCAGATATGGGCAAGCAGGAACATGGCTTACAAATGATTTGATGCAATCACTTCTTAAATTACATGAAATGGGTTTTGCGCATTCTGTTGAGGTTTGGGAAAAGAACGAATTGATTGGAGGACTTTATGGATTATCTATTGGCAAGATATTTTATGGTGAATCTATGTTTACCCATAAAGCAAATGCTTCAAAGTTTGGGTTTATAACGCTATGTAAAGCTTTGGAGTCCAAAGGCTATACGCTCATAGACTGCCAACAAGAAACCAATCATCTGTTAAGTCTAGGTGCTTATACCATTCCAAAGGAAGAATTCTTGGCTATCTTGAAACAGAATAGCTTTGAAGAATCTCAGGCATATAAATGGACAGAGTGGGCTAATACACCCACCACTTATAAAATAATAAAGAGTAAATAAAGAAAATCGTATGTTTACGCTCTTCAAGATTTTGGTGCATGATAGAGACTAAAAAATCAGTATTATCGAATGGATTAAGGCTTATCCTTCATCGCGATACCAGCACTCCTTTAGTCGCTGTAAATGTGCTTTATAATATTGGCTCTAAACATGAAGATCCTGAGCACACAGGCTTAGCCCATCTCTTTGAACATTTAATGTTTAGCGGGTCGCGAAATGCAAGCGATTTTGATACACCCATCCAAAATGCAGGAGGAGAAAACAACGCCTTCACTAACTCGGATATGACTAATTACTATTCTATAGTACCTGCCGACAATTTGGAGACTTTGCTATGGTTAGAATCAGACAGAATGACTGACCTTATAATAACAGAAGAAAGTTTAGAAGTACAAAAGAATATTGTCGTAGAAGAGTTTAACGAAACCTGCTTGAATGAACCTTATGGCGATCTCTGGCATCATCTATCTGACTTAACATTTAAACAACATCATTATAAATGGCCAACAATTGGTAAGACCCCTAAGCATATATCGAATACAACACTTGCGGATGTCATGGCATTCTACAAGAACAATTATAATCCGTCAAACGCCATACTCAGTATAGCTGGGAACATTGACTATGATGACACATTGCGTAAAGTTGATAAATGGTTCGGCGCACTTCAAGGAATGAATAGAACGGAAAAGAAGATTCCGAAAGAAGAACAACAAACACAACTCAAAGAATTAAAGTTTCATTCTAATGTCCCTAATACTGCGCTTTATTATAGCTTCCATACTGTAGGTAGAAATCATCCCGATTATTTTGCAACAGATCTTGTTTCTGATATTTTAAGCCACGGTAAATCTTCTCGGCTTTACAAAAATCTATATAGACAAAATAAATACTTCCACAGTATTGATGCGTATGTAACGGGAACATTAGATCCCGGGCTATTGATAATAGATTCTAAACTCAAATCAAACGAGTTATTAAAAGAGGCAAAAGCGAGTATCTGGGAACAAATAGATCAATTAAATAATGACGGGTTTACAGAAAATGAATTACAAAAGGTGAAAAACAAAACATTGAGCACCATGGCGTTTTCTGAAATGTCAATTATTAGCAAGGCTCTCAACTTATGTTATTATGAACATTGTGGAGATTTCAATCTTATAAACAAACAAGAAGAACTGTATGACAATGTGCGCGTTGAAGATATACGACGTCTTGCAGCTGAAGTCTTAAAAAGAGAAAATTGCTCGATATTAAGTTATGGGCCTTTCAAAAATTAAATGTCTAGAAAGTGTCCGTTTTCATAAATCTTTTCACCGTCTGCCAAGATCTGCCCCTTTCGCATACTAGATATCATGTCCCAATGAATAGAAGATTCATTTCGTCCTCCGGTATTAAAGTAAGATTGACCTAAAGCCATGTGTATGGTGCCTCCAATTTTTTCATCAAACAAAATATTCGCGGTAGGCTCCTGTATATTATAATTCGTACCAATAGCTACTTCACCAAACATTCGCGCTCCTTTAATCTGCATAATCTCATCTAAGAGTTTACCTCCTTTATTGGCAGTCCATTTCTGAACAACACCATCTTCTACCCAAAGAGTGATCCCTTCCACAGGGTGTCCCATAAATACAGAAGGATAATCAAAGTGTACAACTCCATTTACGGTATTTTCAATAGGGCCTGTAAATACTTCTCCAGAAGGCATGTTATTTCTTCCATCTGAATTTATCCAAATCCTATCTTTAACCGAAAACTCAATATCTGTTTTTTCCGACTTATATTGGACTTTATCTTTCTTGTTTAGTAAGTCTACGATTTTCTGTTGTTTGTCTCTTATCTTTTCCCACTCACCCGCAGGATTATCTGCATAGAGATGACATGCGTTAAATACAAATTTTTGATAATCTTCAAGAGACATTTTCGCCATTTGCGCAGCTGCCTGGGTCGGCCATTGACACAGTGTACGTTTGAGCGATCCTTCAGAAGTCCGCTTATTATAATGACTTTGAATAGGACGCAATGCTTCTTTTCGCTTCATTATCTTTTCTTTGTCAATAGAAATATTCTCCATAAGATTATATGGAGCTCTGATCGTTAAAAATGCATCAAAATTTTTAACCGCTAGCTCATACAAATAAGATGGTTTTTTAAGAAGTTCGTCAGAAGCTTCGTTTAAAAAGATCTTATATTGTTCTCTAAAGTCCAAGTCAACATCTACCTCTACACCTATCTTAGTTGCTTCTCTAAAAACCTCTCTTACTAAATCTTCAGCAAGAATAGACGAACGTATAAGTAGTTTTTCTCCTTTTTTTAGATCCAGACTATAGTGAACAAGTAGTTTCGCATATTTTTCAACAAAATTCATCTTTAGAATGCTTTTATAGCATTTAAGTTACCAATGTTTTGAAATATACGGATATCTCACATCGTATTCTTTTCTAACTAATGTTTTGAGCCGACTTCTAAGCTCTTGCATGTTTTCTCCTGTAGCCGCACTGATGAATATAACGTCAGCATTATAGTTGTTCTTCAACGTTTCTGCCAGTTCCTCTAGAATTTCATCTTTGACGCTTTGTTCTAGAAAACTATCAAAATAAAGTTTTCTATAGGCATCCATTTTATTGAACACAAGTAGCGTTGGCTTTTCTCCGACCTCTAATGATAAAAGAGTTTTATTTACAGTAGAAATATGGTCTTCATATGCGGGATGGGATATATCTACGACATGTAATAAAACATCACTCTCACGCACTTCGTCTAAAGTTGACTTAAAGCTTTCTATCAAATGGTGGGGTAACTTTCGTATAAACCCCACTGTATCTGACATAAGAAATGGCATTCTATCTAGTACAACTTTCCTAACAGTTGTATCTAATGTTGCAAACAACTTATTTTCAGCAAAAACCTCAGACTTACTTAGGACATTCATTAATGTGGATTTTCCCGCATTCGTATATCCCACTAAAGATACTCGAATTTGCTGACCTCTATTTTTACGTTGTGTTGTATTTTGTTGGTCAATTTTGATTAGCTTCTTTTTAAGCAAAGCAATCTTATCACGAACAATCCTTCTGTCTGTTTCTATTTCCATTTCTCCTGGACCACGCATTCCGATACCCCCTTTTTGTCTTTCGAGGTGTGTCCATAGTCCTCTCAGCCTAGGTAATAAATACTGCATCTGCGCTAGCTCTACCTGTGTACGCGATTGCGCTGTTTGTGCCCTGCTAGCAAATATGTCTAAAATCAACGAGGACCGATCTATAATCTTTATAGCCCATTCTTTTTCTAGGACATTTGTCTGTGAAGGAGAAAGGTCATCATCAAAGATTGCCATAGCGATATCATTTTGCTCAATGTACTCCCCAATCTCTTCCATTTTACCCTTACCAACAAATGTCTTTTTGTTAGGATGGTCCAATTTCTGCATAAATCGCTTCATCGTTTTTGCGCCGGCTGTCTTAGCTAGAAATTCTAGCTCATCTAGGTGCTCAATTACTTGCTCCTCCTTTTGTTCGCGCTTTATAACTGCAATAATCACAGCTTTTTCTATACCCGTTTTAAGGGATGGTCCTTTATGCTTTCCTACTTTCCAGTTATCACTCATACTATCATTTATTTTAAAAGCCAATGAATAGGGTTCAATTTTTCCTTACCCTGCCAAATTTCAAAATGCAACTCATCTTGTACTGATCCTATAATGGTACCTTGTACTACTTTGTCCCCAGCCCTCACATTTGCAACTACAATTTGTGAGTACACAGAATAATAATTCCCATGCTTAACAATAATCATTATCCCTTTATCAGCTAACTTCTTCCTTCCTACAACCTCTCCATCGAATACGAGACGCACTTCTTTATTTTCTCCTCCATCTAAATCTATTCCATTATTTAATATCTCTACATGTTTTAATGATGGATGTGGATGCTTGCCATAGTGACCTGTCACGATTGCATTTTTAACAGGCCAAAGTAAAGACCCTTTACTTGCAGTTGTTAAGCGATCATTAAAGTTTACTCCTGGGTCTTTGAGATTGCTTTTTCTACTTCCCTCTGCAATGATGACCGTTTCTATTTCTTTACGTAATTCTTTTTTCTGCTCTTTATCCTTTTGGACAATTTCCTTCACCTCATTTTCCTTCTTTTTGAGTGTAGATAATAAACCATCTTTTTCTGTCTCTTCCCGTTCAATCTGTTGCGCTTGTACGTTCTCCGCTTGTATAATAGATTCCTTCTCAGACATTTTACCTTGCATCGAAGTCATTGAAACATTTAACAATTCTAATTTCTGATAGAGTGCCTCTTCTTGTCCTTTTAACAGGTCTTTATATTGTTTAGAGAATATCCATTTTTTATAACCTTCTAATAATGTACTAGATGACAAAATGTAAGCCCATCGTTGTTCAGTCAAAGAATGGAGATAATTTATCTTGAGCAAACTCCCATATTCCTTTCTCAATTCACCTAGGCTATTATTTATATCTTTAACATGCGCAGACAAGGAATCGATAGTCCTTCCCATTTGACGCTTCTCATTCTTATAAAACCCAACAAGCGCATTACGCTGCTTGATTTTTGATTCTAATAATGTATAGTTCTTTATGATAGAACTTACTTCTTGATTCTTGGCATCAATGATCTTTGTTATCTGTTCTATATTTTCTACTAAGTCTTGCTTCGTATTATTTTGTGCCTGAACAGTTACAGCCAATAACAGAAATAAGAGTAAATAAAAAGAAGTCTTATATGCGCGTATATCGCGTAGGAATTTCAAATGCAGTTTTTTTAGGTACGTTAATTTCTAATTCAGATATCTCAAGACGAAGAAATATTTCTTCGTCGCCTGACAATGGGATGGAATATTCTCTAAAGTAACAAAAGTCGTATTCTTTTTTACAATCATCAAATCTGAGATTGACTTTTTTGCCATTCCGATCTTCAATTGTGTAATCGGAAATTGTATTATGAAACAAGGGTACTGTATAACTATGGTGTATCTCTTCCTTTAAAAATTCGAACGTAAAAGCAGAGGTATCCGCGTACGTGTGCAGCTTTGAGCTGTCTTGCGGCACTTCCACATTTCCCACCAACCAATTCTGAAGTTTTGCATAGTTCAAATCTGTATCATACTTCCTTGATAGATCCTCCCAATAGGCAATACTATAGGTTTTTTCTAATCTATTTAGAATTACGATACTATCTGGGTTAAAAGAAAGTCTAAATCCTTCAACACTATATTTTTTGAGTGTTATCCAGATAGTACTATCTCTTTTAATTCTAATATATGTTGTTCCAGACTCTGAATCAGAGGGATCAGAATATTTCAACTTTGCCTTAGCGGAAAACCATTCATATTCAATATTATGTCCTTCTAAGATCTGAAGGGCAGACTCGGATGTGTTTTGTTCAATCCTAATATCTTGTGCTAGCTTTTTACTCTTGCAGGAAACGAATAAGAGAATTACTAAACAAAAATAAACATGCTTAAGATTTAAGTACATCCATTTTCTCTTTGACCTGAGATGAATAAAATCCATAAGTAAATGCGGAATTCCAATATTTCACAGCCGCTTCCAACTCCTTTTTACTTTCCATGATATCTCCTAAGAGTTTTAATATTTCAGGGTCTGTAATTTTATCTTTTCCATACAGTTCTTCCACTATTTTAATAGCAGCATCTGCTTTATTCTCCATAAAATATTGATGCGCTGCTAATCCTCTAATTTGTTGCTGCTTATCAGGAGCACCTGATGACACGAGAATACCTTCTTCCATAAGTTCTTCAATCCTGCCCATATCGTTCCCATACACAGCCGCAAGTGTACCATAGTAATACGCTATAGATTGATTTGGAAAAAGATCTATACACTCCTCTGATGTCTTTGCCAATTCTTTATAATCCTCAGTGTAATATTGCGTTCGCATGAGTTGCTCCCACACCTGAAAAACATTGTCTCTCAAACTAATGGTTGTGTTATATTCCTTCTTAGCTTCTAACAGCTGTCTAGAATTAAAATAATAATCCCCTAGAATAGAATGGACTTTAGCTTCTTGAGGATACAGATTTTTCAAAGAACTTAGTATTTCATATAAAGACACATTGTAATTATCCTCCTTGTCAATTGGCATTTTAGCGATATAAGGAATGAGTTCTTTAATCTTTGCGTCCAACTCTATGTTTTGATTTTCTATAAGAGGCTTAATCGCACGGAAATAAGTGCTTTCATCTACTTTATCTATATCTCCGCCTACATTCGCAAGATTCGCAACTGGATTATCTGGATCTAATTCTAATACCCTAGTATAGTATTTGCTCGCTGCTTTTCTATTGTCTGATTTTTTATAGAAGGATGCTACTCGAAGCAGGAACTCAACATTTTTTGGCTCAGAGTCACTTAATGCAACAAGTGTTTGCTCAATACCATATAGATCCCTTGTCAATTTGAAAATCTCAATACGTCGATTTGCAAGATCTTTATTGAACCCAAATACTTTTTCTTCTCTTTCTAAAATTGCGAGAGCTGCATCTGAATTTTGAAGATAGACTGCGTTATCAAAAAGGTTTTTGTAGTGCATTCTATTTCCGGACTCAAGTTGAATAAGTTTTTCTAAGGTGGCTGTTCTCTTTTCAAAATTTTGTCCTTGTTCTTCTATGTCAGCTTTCAGCTTCCAATAAGAAATTTGCTCAGGATTAAAATTCAATGCCTTTTCCATGTTCCTTGAAGCCAGATCCAATTTTTCTAGTTTCCAATATGCGATGGCAAGTTCATAATAGATGGCATCATTATCGGATTGCGAAATCAATATTTTCTCAAGCAATTCAATTTCTTTCTGATACTTCCCGCTCATTTTTAGCGAAAGTGCTTCTATAAAATCAGTTTGCGTTGAAATGTCAGATTCGTTATATATACCAGGCTGGGCCTGCGCAGAAGCAGCGCATAAAAAGGTGAAAAGAAAACCAATAACTATATTTCTCATAATCAATTACAAGATGTAAAATTAAACGAAATTGATGGAAAATTGATTGCTAGCCTATTATTAGTCAATAATAGTAATCTTCATAGTATTTGTTCTAAATCTCTTCTGAATAGGCATACTAGCTGTATTTACCACTACTTCGCCCTTTTTTAACAACTTTTTAGATTTTAAAATTTCAGAAAAGTCAGAAATTGTCTCATCTGTCGTTGAAAATTTGTCATAATGGAAGCATCTTACACCCCAGATCAGGTTCATAGTCGCTAGCATCTGCTTTACGTGAGAGAATATATAGATATGACTTTTAGGCCTATAACTACTCACTTTGAATGCTGTGTAACCAGAAACAGTAATACCAATGATCGCTTTGGCCTTAATATCCTCTGCTAATTTAGCAGCTCCTATACATACGGTATCCGAAAAGAACGTATCAGATTTTCGATTTGGTTTTGGCCTTTTACTCTGCAATTCATAATGATTTTCTGCTTCAAAAATTATTTTATTCATTGCCTCTACGACTTTCACAGGATGCTTTCCTACTGCAGTTTCTCCACTGAGCATTACTGCATCTGTTCCATCTAATACCGCATTAGCAACATCTGTAATTTCTGCACGTGTAGGACTTGGATTATTAATCATACTCTCCATCATTTGCGTTGCAACGATTACGGGTTTAGACTTTTGTATACAGCGCTTAATGATATCTTTTTGAATTGCAGGTAACTTCTCCATAGGCATTTCCACGCCTAAATCTCCTCTTGCAATCATGATTGCATCTGTTGCATCAATAATTTCCTTTCTATTTGTGATTGCAGATGGCTTTTCCATTTTTGCTATCACTTGTGCAAGATGTTTCTTACGCTTTATACGTCTCTTTAAATCTAAAATATCCTCAGCAGATTGGACAAAAGAAAGAGCAATCCAATTCACAGGTTGTTTTAAAATAAAGGTAAGATCTTTAATATCTTTTGGAGTCATTGCCGGCAGTTTCACTTCTGTATCTGGAAGATTTACTCCTTTATTAGATGATAGAATTCCTCCGTGAATAACCTTTAAAGAAACTTTGGATCGTTTGTCTGTTTTCACAACTTCAAGAACAATTTTTCCATCATCTACTAAGACACGTTCACCCACTTTTACATCTTTAGCCATCCGTTCATAGCTCATGTAAATTTTTTTCATTGTCCCAATACACTTTTTGTTGACTAGATGAATCACATCATTTTTCTTAAGTGTCAAGGCATTGTTTTCAATTTTCCCTACTCTCAGTTTCGGCCCTTGCAAATCTGCTAAGATTCCTATATGTATATCATACTCCTTATTAATCTGCAGAATTCTGTCAATTACGTCTTTATGATCCTTGTGTGCCCCATGAGAAAAATTGAGTCTAAATACATCTACTCCAGCCTTTACCAGTCTGATTAAGGTCTCATAACTACTACTAGCTGGACCAATTGTAGCGACGATTTTAGTTTTTTGGGAGTTCTCTATCTTTAGTTTCTTCAAAATATTTGAATTTTTTACTTCGTGTAAAAGTAACATTAATCAAGCCAACTAGGCTTTACAGGCGGGTTTAGATCACAATTCTCGGAAAAATAAAGGGAATCAGTGAATTATTTTGCAATAATATGTTTTAATAAGGATGAAACGATGATTCCTAAATTTTTAACATTACCAAAAAAGTATGTATTTTTTTGGTTTATAGGTGCCGAATAAGTTAATTTGCGGCACTTAAAACAAACAATTTATTATGTCAAGCATTGCTGAAAAAGTAAAACAAATCATTATCGATAAGCTAGGAGTAGACGAGTCAGAAGTTACGAACGAAGCCAGCTTTACCAATGATCTAGGAGCAGACTCTTTAGATACAGTTGAATTAATCATGGAATTTGAGAAAGAATTTGATCTTTCCATTCCAGATGAACAAGCTGAAACTATCTTAACTGTTGGTCAAGCTGTAGATTATCTCGAAAGTCAAGGAAAATAAGACAAAAGTCTTTTTGAAGATATTTGAATGTCCACAAGCTTCAGGGTTTGTGGATTTTTTTTTCTTTTACCTATATTAAAAGAATAAATTTAAGTTATGAACAGAGTTGTAGTAACAGGTCTTGGCGCATTGACTCCAATTGGGAATACTTATGCCGAGTATAGTAAAAATTTACTCGAAGGTAAAAGCGGCGCGGGTCCTATAACAAAGTTTGACCCTACTCATTTCAAAACACGTTTTGCATGTGAATTAAAAGACTTCAACATTGAAGACTTCATGCACCGACGCGAAGCGCGGAGATTAGATCCTTTTTCTCAATATGCACTTGTGGTTGCAGAAGAAGCAATGAAAGATAGTGGCATTGATTTAGAAAAAATTGATTTGGATACTTCAGGAGTCATCTGGGGTAGTGGTATAGGCGGATTTTTGACTATTGAAAATGAGGTATCAGACGCTGCTACAAGTACGAGTGACACACCGCGTTACTCTCCTTTCCTAATACCTAAGCTTATTGCAGACATTGCACCCGGACACATTTCTATGAAATTCGGATTTAGAGGTTTGAATTATGCAACTGTTTCTGCATGTGCATCTGCATCGCATTCCATAATTAATGCCACAGATTACATTCGTCTAGGACGTGCAAAAATAATTATTTGTGGCGGCAGTGAAGCTGCTATCACAAAAGCTGGTATCGGAGGATTTTCTTCCATGAAAGCATTGTCAGAAAGAAACGACGATCCAACAACTGCTTCTAGACCATTTGACGCAGATCGAGATGGATTTGTTTTAGGAGAAGGTGCAGGAGCACTTATTCTTGAAGAGTATGAACATGCCAAGGCACGTGGTGCAAAAATCTATGCAGAAGTTGTAGGTGTAGGGATGACTGCGGACGCACACCATATCACAGCACCACATCCAGAAGGATTAGGCGCAAAGAATGTCATGCTAGCTGCCTTAAAAAATGCAGAGATTTCTGCAGACAAAATTGACTACATAAATGTGCATGGCACGTCTACCCCACTTGGCGACATTGCTGAACAAAAAGCAATTCTAAGCGTTTTTGGGGATCATGCGTATAAACTTAACATCAGCTCCACAAAATCTATGACTGGACATCTATTAGGCGCAGCAGGGGCTGTAGAGGCTATTGCAGGTCTCGTAGCGGTCCAAGAAAATGCAATTCCGCCAACAATTAATCATTTTAACCATGATGAGGCGATTGATAACAAATTAAATTTTACCTTTAATACAGCGCAGCAACGTAAAATTGATTACGTGGCTAGCAACACATTCGGTTTCGGAGGACATAATACAACTGTAATTTTTAAACGGTTTATTAGCTGAGTGTAACAATACGTGAAGAAAATATATAATTACTATTTCAGTCCTGAAAAGGATCTGGCACGAAGTCTTAATTCAATATTAGGCTTTACGCCGTCCAATCTAAGACTTTTCAAAAAAGCCTTTTATCATAAGTCAATGAACAACATTGACAATAAAGCGAAAAAAGGAAATAACGAACGTCTGGAGTATTTGGGTGACTCTATCTTATCTACGATAGTTGCCGAATACTTATACAAGAAATATCCAAACCAGGACGAAGGCTTCTTAACAAAGATGCGTTCTAAAATAGTAAAGCGCCACACATTAAACTCCATCGCTGATAAGATGGGACTTGACATCGTTCTTTCTAAATACATGAGCGGAAAAATGAGCCACTCTATGCTTGGGAATGCATTGGAAGCATTAGTAGGTGCAATCTATTTAGAGATGGGCTACGCACGGACGCGCGATTATTTCATCTCTAATATTTTGATGAAATACCTTGACATCCATGAGTTAGAAAACAAAGATGACAACTATAAAAGTCGCTTACTCGAATGGTGTCAAAAAAATGATAAAGATGTCAACTTCAAACTTCTGAAAAAATATAAATTTGACAAAAGAGATAGATTCCATGTCGCAGTTCTTGTGGATGGAAAGGAAATCTCTACGGCAGAAGATTTTAATAAAAAAGCGGCTGAGCAACACGCATCTAATACGGCAATCAAAAACTTAAATATCGCAACACAATAAATGGATTCACTGACACAAATTGTGCTAGGCGCAGCAGTAGGAGAAGTATGCTTGGGTAAAAAAATTGGCAATAGAGCTATGCTATGGGGGGGCATCGGAGGTACTATTCCAGATCTTGATGTAATTGGTAATCTATTTTTGGGAGAAGCGGAAGCGCTCGCCTTTCATAGAGGCATTTCTCATTCTATCACCTTTGCAGTTTTTGGTGCAGTTCTATTTGGCTGGCTGATTGATAAACTATACAATACTAACAAGGGCAGGTATTGGACAGAGACCGTACTAGGCATAGGATTCTACTGTTTTGGACTACTCTTTGTAACTGGTATCCTAATCGCTGTAGGTCCTGGAATGAAATTTTTAACCATTCCACTTATGGTCGCTATTACTGCCTTTGGTATTTGGCGGATACGGAAGGACTTATTTATACGAAGAGATAACTATGAGAGACCTAGCTTACGCGCATGGCAGATCATGATGTTCTGGGCCTTATTTACACACCCCATTCTAGATTCGTTTACTGCATATGGAACGCAGTTGTTTGCCCCGTTCACAGATTACAGAGTTGCATTTAATAACATCTCTGTAGCAGATCCGATTTATACATCACTGTTTTTGATAGGACTTATAACTACATCTTTTCATGCGCGCCAATCAAATTCTAGACGGTTTTGGAATTACTTGGGAATAGCACTGAGCAGTGCATATATGCTTTTTACTGTTTACAATAAATTGCGTGTGGACAAAGTCATGGAAGCTACGATCGTGGCTGAGAATTTAGACTCAAAAAAATACATGACCAGTCCGAGTATTTTGAACAATGTCTTATGGACTGGCACTACAGAAACAGATAGCTTTTTTTATCAGGGGCAGTATTCTTTATTAGACAAAGAAAAAGCATTCAAGCTAAGTAAGGTTCCTAAGATGCATCACCTCATAGCAGATGCTAAACCTGATGATAAGACTATAAATATTCTGAAATGGTTTTCTAAAGAGTTTTACACTGTTTTAGAGAGATCAGATGGTCGCTTACAATTTAACGATATGCGCTATGGGACTTTCCGTGGTGACACCTATGGCGAAAATGATTTTATTTTCCGGTTTATTCTTGAAAAAGGCCCAGATGGATATTATAAAATGCTAGATGCAAAAGGAGGCCCTCCAAAAGACATGGATCAGGGTGCAATGGCGACCGAACTTTGGAATCGAATCAAAGGAATTTAGATCTAAAACTTACTATTTCTGTCTTTCTATATCAATGATAATATCTAGAACGATTATGATACATATTGCAATTCTATAATCATAATCTGCTCGAATAGCAGTCCCGTATACATCTTTAGTAAAGATGGCTCTTTGTCTTGAAATCTTTGCAATCTCTACACCTTCGTGGATCATTACATAGTTATTTTTACGCATGTTCCCACTTAGAGTAATGGGGCTTTGGCCAGGGCAATTGATTACAAATTCGCTCGTAAAAAGACCAGAAATTTTACTCAATACAGCTTGCGTTATATTGTCTTTTTTGATTTGGTATTCTTTTGTAAAAAACCCTGATCTGGTAATCGAGTAAGCATGGCTTAGTTCACTTCCATGGTTATCATAAAAGTAGACGTCTTTAGACTTAGAAAATAATATTCCTTTTGCTTCTGCTATAAGTGTTCTCTTCGCATTCCAGACTTTATAGTTACTAGTAAATACACCTTCTTCTTCTATTGCAAATTTTTCAAACTGGAGTTCTTCCATCCTGATTGATTTTAATTTTCTCCATAGCTTCTTCCAATTTGCTATAATTCTCGGGTGCCATCTGACAGAGCGGTAGTCTTACATCATTTGTGGACAGTCCTAGTATTTGCATCGCTGACTTTACTCCTACAGGATTTCCTTCGATATAAAGCCATTTGTGTAAGTCGTAAGTTTTATAGTTCCACTCTCTTGCGGAGACGTAATCTTCCTTTAAAGCATTATTGATCATTCCAGAAAATTCTGCGGGAAACGCATTTGCAATTACGGAAATAACACCTTCCCCGCCTACTGCTACCATAGGCAAAGCAACTTCATCATCACCTGAAGTGACTATAAAACCTTCTGGTCTATTTTTGATTATGCGCGTTGCTTGAATCAGATCGCCAGATGCCTCTTTAATCCCAGCAAAGTTTTTGCTTGCTTCTGCTAGGCGAACAGTCGTATGCCACTCGATATTTGACTTTGTTCTGCTGGGAACATTGTAGATGATAATTGGCACAGCTGAACTTTCCGCTAATTGCATATAATGCTGGAAAATTCCTTCCTGATTTGGCTTGCTGTATTCTGGACTTGAGGAAAGAATACCGTCAATGCCTTGGAAATTATATGTACTAATTTTCTTTGTTAGTTCTCTGGTATTTTTTCCACCAAAATTTCCTGCAACAATTGGTTTGCGCCCATTATTTTTTTCGATCACAAAGTCCAGTGCTTTTCGCTGTTCGTCTTCATTTAGAGTAGCAGATTCTCCTGTGGATCCTAGGGGCACTAAGAAATCTACTCCCCCTGCAATCACATGTTCGACTACTTTTCCATAGGAATCAAAGTCCATTTCACCATTTTTGAAGGGTGTTATAAGAGCAACTCCTGTCCCACCAAAGAGTGGGCGTTCTTGTGAATACATTTTTATTTCTTTTTTGTTTTGGCGATATCAAATTCGCCCATTTTGGAATACTTATCCAACCTATTTTGTATTCTTTCTTCTACATCTAAGCTCATGAGCTCAGCTACATTCTTTTTGATATGTGCTTTCAGCGTTTTTACCATTTTTTCTGGCTCCATGTGTGCGCCACCTGCAGGTTCTTTTACGATATCATCAATAAGACCAAACTCTAGCATATGATCAGCTGTTAACTTAAGTGCATCGGCAGCTTGTTCCTTATAATCCCAACTTCTCCAAAGAATGGATGAACAAGATTCTGGTGAGATAACGGAATACCAAGTATTTTCTAACATAAAGATGCGATCTCCAAGACCTATACCCAAGGCTCCTCCACTCGCGCCTTCTCCAATGATGTAACATAGAATAGGCACTTTGAGCTGTGCCATCTCAAAAAGGTTTCTAGCAATCGCTTCTGCTTGTCCACGTTCCTCCGCTTCCAAACCAGGGAATGCTCCAGGCGTATCTATGAGACAAATAACAGGCATGTTAAATCGCTCTGCCATTTTCATTAACCGTAATGCTTTTCTATAGCCTTCTGGATTTGCCATTCCAAAATTTCTGTATTGGCGCATCTTTGTGTTGACACCTTTTTGGTGACCAATAAAAACGAGTGGCTGACCATTTATTTTTCCTATTCCTCCGACAATTGCTTTATCGTCTTTGAACTTTCTATCACCGTGGAGTTCTATAAATTTCTTGCACATTTTTTGAATATAGTGCAAGGTGTATGGCCGCTCAGGATGTCTAGAAAGTTGGACCTTTTGCCATCCCGTTAGATTAGAATAAATTTCTTTTTGTTTGACCTTAATTTTTGCTTCAAGCTCTTTGATCTTGTCAGACACATCAATATCGCCTTCTTCTGAGATTTGGCGTATTTTCTCAAGTTGATCGTAAAGATTTTCTAAGGGTTTTTCGAATTCTAAAAAAACCATGCAATAGTTTTTGTGGTGATAGATTCTCAAATGAGTAGGGTAAAAATAGCAATGTGGAGGAGATTATAGAGATTAATTATTCTAATATTTGAAGTTATTGGCGGAATACTGCTTTTATTGCAATATTTCCTCTATTTATTAAAGATTTGGGCATCCCCTTGCAGGTCACGCTATCCATGACTCCGCGTTCGCTTCGGTCACTATGTGACTCCGCTTTTAGCGTATCATTTCTATCGTTGATGCGGTTTTATGCACATAACGAAAGTCTTAATATTTTTTATCTATTTGTAATAACTAAAGAATGGTTATTTCTTAAATATCAAGCAGGTTTATTCTTTAATTGAGTTTCGACTTTATCCTTGATGAAAAAGTAGCGAAAAACCTGTCCTGAGAGGAGTCGAATGGATCAAGATTGTCAAATGCTAGTTTAGATCGCTCATTGCATTCGCTGTTAGACCGTTCGCCGTTGACTCACTGTTAGATCGCTCACTTTGTTCGCTGTTAGATCGTTCGCGTTGCTTACTCTTAGATTGTTTATTTTTTTCGAGGGGTACGCGTGAGTGGTGGGAGCAGTCCGAAGGAGTCCGTAAGGACCTAGCTGCGGACGACACGACCTAGATTTCTAGTTTTTTTAACTAGAGATCTGGGGCACGCCCAAAATAATATTTAAAAAATATGAACGGATGTAGTCCCTGTGCAATAGCTAAATAAACTTTTTTTGATAGCAATAGTTTATTTCACCGAAGCATTGGACAGGGTCTACACCCGCCATATTGATTATATACTTTTAACTTGTTTAAATACCCAAAATCGTTGCAGGGTAAAATTGAATCCGAAAGCGACTATTCCGTCTATTAGCAATCGTGTTATTCTATAGTCAAAGTTGGTCGTCTCTGTTAGTATGAACGTACCAAATGATTTTAAAATTATGCTTCCTATAGAAACAATGGCATATTTTAAAAATTGTTTCCGAATACTCTCATTTTTAGACGCAAAAGCCCAATTTCTACTAATCGTATAGTTAACTACTGCGCCTACTAATCCACCGACGGCAATAGCTGGTAAATAGTGTATGTGCAAAATTTCTACGCAATACAACATGATTAGATAGTCTATAGCTCCTCCAAAAAATGCTGATACTTGTGCTCTTAGAAAAACCATTTCTATAGCTGATTTTATTGTGTCGAAAGAGAATTAAGATTTGCTTGTTTTTCGTGATAATCTCGTTCGTCTCCAGACTGGAGAACACCGATCATATCTTTTGTGTTTATAAGAATGAGCAATACCGATCCCACTGCTCCAAAGGTGATTAATGCATGCGGAATAAAAATTTCTAGAATCAAAACGGAGGCAAGAATGATTCGTAATTCTGTGGGGCCGAGCGCATTGGAATCTATCTGATATTTATCAGAAATCTTGTACCTAAGCAAGGCGATAATCATAGACCCACCGTAGGCTGCAACAAAAATAAAAGCGATCCATTTATAGAAGGGAAAGTAAAAGTAAAATCCCAATCCAATAATAATTGTTGCCAACCAATCTGCATTTATATCGAGCGCCCAACCATACCATTTTCTAGGTGTATTCCTGAAGTAGGCAATTCTACCATCTAAAGAATCACCGAACCAGTGGATTGCGAGTCCCAGAACCGATAGTAATAAATAGGTCTTATTAGTGAGTGCTAATTGTAATCCTATAAAAACGATTGCCGCTCCTGATACTCCGAAAGCCGTAAGCATATCTGGTTTTACAAAATTAGGAATAAGTCTGCATAAGAAACGTATTGTCTTGTGTTCTGCATCCATGAGAATGTTTGTTCGCTTTCTCTCACTTTTGATACTTCCATGTTTGTATTCTTTATTCGTGCTCATATTACTTTTGTTTATAAGTCCAAATTGGAGTATTGCAAGTGCGAATGGGGGAATAATTTGTAAAACGGACTATTTGTTTTTTGGAATTTGGGTAAATAATCGAATATAATGTTGTGTATTTTACAATACGTGAAATACAGAATGGCGGATTTCATGTTCTTGAGAAGACCAGATTTGCAATAAGTTGCATTTAAGAAATTGCCTTTTAGCTTTGTAGGGAGAATGTAAGGGTATATTTTTTAGCGCTACTTAATTCTGTTGGATTTAACCTAAGGTACTTTAAAGGTAAATCTGATAATCAATTTAGGATTGTGGAGTGCTATCCTTTTTGTCTTTATCAGCAAGTATGCATATTAGGAATGATACCTTTTGCCTAGGTAAAGAAGACAAGTATAAGTACAAACAACCATAAGATTAGAAAGAGAAATAGTACCTTGGTTATGGTTTAATTTTCGCGTGTGTTATAGATTTAATTTTTCTAGTAATTTAGATTTATAAGGGCCAATGAAAGTCTATTGGATATTGATTTAGGCAACAGTTCCCTATTAAAATTTGATGTTTTTATTTCTATAACTGATTCATTTCTTAAATAATAATCAATGAAAGATCCTTGTAAAGTAATTACGAATACAGATGCTATGGAAGATAGAGTTCCTGTGCATGCTCAAGTAGAAAATACAGACTTAGTGATCATCCGCTATGATGAGAATTATAGTGTTTTATACGGGCGATGTTTACATCGAGGAGCACTTATGGCTGACGGTAAGGTAGTTGATGACAACATTGTATGTGGGCTGCATAACTGGGACTATCGTCTTGATACGGGAGTAAGTGAATACAATGATAAAGAAGTGCTCCATAAATTTGACGCTTGGGTATCTAACGGGGATCTGTATATTGATAAAAATGATGTGATAGCATTTGAAGAACTGCATCCACAACCTTTTGACAGAGATAAATATTTGGGGCAGTATGCGGATACAAGTCCCGAAGATACAGAGCCGTACACGGAATTTATTAAAGAACTTGCCCAGAATGGCCTTAAAAAACTTGGACACCATGGGCCATCCGCAGCTATGGGTGTGGATAGAAACACCTTGCCCAAATGGTCGGATATTCAGTTTCTACCGGCACAATTAGCAAAACGGCCTTTATTAGATGATGAAGAAGTTTCTACACAAGTGACAATTGGTTCTCAGGCTAAAAAGCCCATGATATTAGAAAAACCTTTTTTTGTTTCTGACATGTCTTTTGGGTCCTTATCTCGGGAAGCTAAAATTGCGCTTGCCAAAGGAGCAGAAATGAGTGGTACGGGGATATGCTCAGGAGAAGGCGGAATCCTTCCTGACGAGCAGGCTGCTAATAGTAAATATTTCTACGAATTAGCATCTGCGAAATTCGGTTTTTCATGGGACAAAGTAAAAAAAGTACAAGCCTTTCATTTTAAAGGAGGTCAGGGAGCCAAAACAGGAACTGGAGGACATCTACCTGGCAGTAAAGTAACTGCTGAAATTGCTGAAGTTAGAAATTTAAAAGAAGGAGAAGATGCTATCTCACCTGCCGCATTCTCTGATTTAAAAACAGTTAAAGATTTTCAGGAATTTGCGAGTAAAGTAAGAGAACTTACAGGAGGAATACCTGTTGGATTCAAATTAGCAGCCAGTCATATAGAAAAAGATATCGACTTTGCACTGGAGGTTGGTGCAGATTATATCATTTTGGATGGAAGAGGTGGCGGTACAGGTGCTGCTCCTAAAATCTTAAGAGACAACATCAACGTACCTACTATACCAGCATTAGCACGGGCCAGAAAACATCTTGATACACTTGGAGTTGAGATAGAACTAATCGTCACAGGAGGATTACGAGTTGCGGAGGATATAGCAAAAGCAATGATGCTCGGAGCTGACGCAGTAGCTATGGCCAATGGTCCTTTACAAGCTATTGGTTGTCTTGGGATGAGAGCTTGCCATACCAATAATTGTCCTGTAGGTATTGCTACTCAAAGGGATGATTTAAGAGCACGATTAGAAATTGATAAATCAGCTAAACAACTTGAAAATTACTTCGAAGCAACTAACCAGTTACTTAAAGTAGTCGCTAGAGCTTGCGGCCATGCAAATGTTAATCAATTTGATTTTAATGACCTCTCCACTTTCAATTGGGATATCCACAAATTAACGGGGATTCATTATGCTGGTGTAAATTTATAATTATGAACCAAATGCTTATCACTTGCTTCTTATGTGGCTTTCTTGTATCGATAGCTCTGGCAAAAGTTTTCTCTAGTTTATATAAAATGTCTCAAAAATTAGTAGTTACAATTTTCACAACAGAGTTAAAGTGTGACCGTAGAAATTTTAGACTTAATCAAGCAGTTGGTTTAGAGATAATTGTAAATGGTAAAGGATTTATTATCACTGCATCCCTATTAGAGTATCAGCAAATAATGCAAGTAGAGGTATTTGAATTAAAAAAATAAAAAAAAATTGAAGAATATTTCACTTTTAATCATCCTAATTCTGACTTCTATATATTACTCTAGCTGTGTCAGCTATAAGGCGCAATATAAGGAAGATTGGCAACGACATACGGTCATCAATGATCCATATTTCTCATTATACCTCATTGGGGATGCGGGAGGTACTCCCATGGACAGTAGTACACAGTTGTTTGATCACCTTAAAAAAGAGTTGGATGCAGAGTCAGCTAATTCTGGCATAGTTTGGTTAGGTGATAATATCTACCCAGTAGCTTTAGCGCCAAAATCAAGCGTATATTACCCCTTGGGCAAACATAGAATTATGGCCCAGCTCAGAACTATGTCTGACTATAAGGGGTATAAATTTTTTGTACCTGGTAATCATGATTGGTATACTTATGGTCGCATAGGTTTAAGAAGACAGGAATTACTAGTAGATTCTGTTTTATTAACAGCTCCAAATCCAAATAAACAAACGAACTTTTTTATTCCGGACAAAGGCTGCGGCGATCCGCAAATTGTAGATTTGACTAATGATATCAGTTTACTTCTAATGGATTCTCATTGGTTTCTAAATGAAAAAGCAAGATCAGGTGATCAAGAAGTTTGTGCTGTGCAAACACCTGAACAATATTTAAATAAACTCCAATCCGAAATTTTAAGTAACAAGGATAAGAGCCTAATCGTGGCATCCCATCACCCTCCTTATACTTATTCTAAGCATGGGGGTCAATTTTCTTTTAAGGACAATGTATTTCCTATAACTCAGTTAGTTGATTGGTTATACCTTCCTTTGCCTGTATCGGGTATTATATTTAACAATATGCGGGTTCGATTATCAGAGCAAGATGTTTATCATCCTTTATACATCAACTATCGATCAAAAATGATAGAAGCGCTAGAAAAAAAAGGCAGCAGCATTGTCGCATCAGGACATGAGCATACTCTGCAGCTGATTGAAAATCAAAATCAATATTTTGTTGTTAGTGGATCTGGTTCTAAAAAAAGTGAAGTAGGTATGGGTAGGGGTTCAGAATTTGCAATCGGCCAAAAGGGGTATGTCAAGGTGCTTTTTATAAACCCTAAGAAGGCACTACTACAATTCATCGTTCCTGGTTACTTCAATGCAAACGAGAATATTGCCTTTGAGAAAATGATTGAATTAGATTAAATTTTAATTGGGCGTTATAATTACAGAAGAGGAAAGTGAACACGCACTTCCAATATATGGCACGCGATTATAATTATGCTTTCCTTTGGATTTTTCGAGATATTTTCTCTATAATATTTTCGCTGTAGTGCAAATAAAATTAGAAACTTTACACGCTATAGTTTTTAAGTCCATTAAGCATACCAAAGGAACAGATATGACTAAAGTATATTGGAATACAATAAAAAGCGTAGAAAGAAAATTGAATAATAGACCAGTCAGGAAATTCAAATATCTTTCACCTAGAGAGAAAAAACTATTACTAACAAATGTTGCACTTGTTAGTTGAACCTAGTATTTGACATTATCTATTTTAACTCAATAGTGTAACTTGATCCTCTGTGATATGTATAGTTCGCAAAGCCTCTGTCCTTTCTGCTATATCGCCACTAGCATTTTCTAATCGTAACACCCCACGCGGACAAACTGCTGAGCATACACCACACCCTACACAACTACTTCTTACAATGTCTTGTCCTTTTTGCGCATATGCTCTTACATCTATACCCATCTCGCAGTATGTACTGCAGTTTCCACAAGAGATACATTGACCTCCATTGGTAGTAATTCTAAATCTACTTTTATATTTCTGGACTAAACCAAGGTATGCAGCAAGAGGACATCCAAAACGGCACCAAGTACGATTACCCATAATTGGGTAGAAGCCTGTACCCACTACACCTGAAAAACCAGCACCTATCAGGAAGCCATACCATGATTTTATACCATCACTACTAATCCCTAAAATTGAGTTCATTCCAGTAAAATAATGCACTAGAACAAAAGCTGTCATTACTACTGCGGCGACCAATACACCATGAATAATATATCGTTCGTATTTCCAAGCGCGCATGCTCTTGTCCGACAATTGTCTGAAGGGGTCACCCATTGTCTCTGCTAACCCTCCACATCCGCAAACCCAACTACAATACCACCGTTTACCATAGAAATATGTAATTACAGGAACACCTACAATTATCAACATGATACCCCACACTAGCATAAATATGCCCATTCCACCACTGCTCATCAAGCTTTCTAGATTGTAACTGAAGAAGAAATCATAATCTAGTGGCCAGATATTTTTGAAATCATAATACGGTTGATTAAGTCTAACTAATATCTCTGGAAGTAAAAAAGCAATCGCCGTTTGAAAAAACATAACGGACATGGTACGTATACGTTGGTATTTGTTATGCATGTATTTACTCATCATTCTAATACCCATAACAATAACAATAACTGAATACATAAGTCCATACAAAAACCAGCGACTAGAAGCATCTCCGCTAAGCATTTCGCTTATGGGACTGACCATTGTAATCCAGTTATTTATGTAAACTGGGGCCCAGTATAGCAGTACGTAAAAGCCAATTAGATAAGTACCCGCAATGAGTCCTAGCCAGCCAGTATGCACTGGGCATGAGTTACGTTGTGGGTTATTATCTTTCGATTGTTCTCGAAAAAATACCAGATACGTAATAAGACCTGCAATGACTAAAGTAACAAGGGGCCAGAATAGGTTATTCTGATAAATAAACCCCCAAATCAGTACACCTAGAATAGTGGGAATCAAAAACATCATTTTAGTATTAAATTTTAATCCCCTCGTTAAAGGATGATGGTAAATACCATTGTTTTTGATACCAGCTTGTTCGGTGAATTTTGGGAGTATAAAGAGTAAACCGCCAATTATTGCCAACCCGAAAGTTAGAAACAAAAACAGCCATGGCTTATCTTGCACTGGACCTTGAGCAGTACTACTAACAAGCGCGCCGGCGTATTCAGAAATTTTCCAATCTCCTAGTTTGAAATCCCACTCACCTACTCCATCAGGAATTCCTGACTGAGCTTTGGATTCTAAGTCCTTAGCAGCTGCCTTAAGTACTTTTTTTATTTTCGGAATAAATGAGATAGTGGACATCTTTTCATTAAATAAACCTTCATCCGAAGCTGCTTTTAGAATTGCAGCCTTGTGGTAACTATTATCTATCTGCAAGGTACTTTCCGTTAACTGCTGATGACCAATGCCTAGCATAGCCGTAAAAATTAACAATGCAGTTATGAATAATCCTATTCCAATATATTGTGCTGTTTTCATTCTTCTTACTTATTTAAAAATGATAAGACTTTTGCCAGCCCTCTTTTGGTTTTCAATTTTATATTTTTCCCTTCTATTGTATTATAGATCTTTAAAATCTCTTCATCGTATTCCGCATAAAATTCTGGATCAAAGTTTGCCATTCCTAAATTTTGTAAAACTTTCTCAATATGTGTATTCTCTAGTATCCACTTTTCACATACTTCATGGCGGTAACGTATACCAAACAAATTAAAGCCTTTAACAGTATAATCCTCTTTGTGATAATTGATCCTTATTGATATTTCATTATCTGGATGCTTCCAAAAAATGGTTTTGAGGTGCTCTGGTAATTTTGAAGGGACTTCGCCATACACCTGATATTCGATATCGATAAACTTGGCACTATTGAACCAGAGTCCGGGATCATAAGCAACTTGTTTGTTACAAATATTATAAGCTACAGTTTCGCCCATCATACGACCTGTGTACCAGATTGCTTCTATAGGTCTTCTGCCTTGCACTACCTCTTGCTGCTCTGCACAGTCTCCTACTGCAAACACATCTGGCTGATTGGTTTTAAGAAACTTATTGACTTTGATTCCTCTTCCTAGCTCTAAGCCAGACTCTTTTAACCATCCTACATTGGGGCTGACGCCAGCTGTGAGACCTACATATCCACAAGGAACTTCTTCATTTGTTTCTTTGATAACAACAGCACAAGCCGTTCCTGTCCCATCATCTTTTATCTCACCTAGGTTGACTCCAAGTCTGAGATCAATTCCACTTTTTATAATGTGGTCATTAATCATTTTTGATTCATCAGCTGGAAGAATATTATTCCAGTAGCTTTCTTCCCGTACTAACATTGTAACTGGGATATGTCTTGAATGAAACATTTCTGCCATTTCAATCCCTATAAGACCTCCTCCGACGATAACTGCTCTTTTTAGATCTGTACTATGCGCCTCCATTTGTTCTAGATCTTGAAAAGAATACAAACCTCCTACGCCATTTAAATCTTGACCTGGCCATCCAAATTTATTGGATTTGGAACCTAATGCTAAAACAAGTTTATCGTAATTGATTGTTTTGCCAGATTTGCATTTAAGTGTTTTTGCAGAATAATCAATTTCTGATACATGTTCTCTCATTAAATCTATGCGATTCTTTGCCCAAAACCAGTCTTCATACGGTTTTGTGTCTTCATAACGCATATGCCCCATGTAGATATACATTAGTGCGGTCCTACTAAAGAAGTGGTCTGTCTCTGAGGATATAACAGTGATTTTATGGTCACTCAGTTTTCTAACCCACCTTGCAGTAGTGATCCCGGAAATACCGTTTCCTATTATTACTACGTGTTCCAAATTATCTATTTTTAGTTATAAAAAGTACAGATATATGTAAGCGGTCTGACTATAATGATTGAATATAACAAATTGAACTATAGCTAAGGGGCATTTATTTTTTATGCATGGCAGATACTAGCAACCAAAAGCATACACTTAGTAATAAACAGAAATAACTGTATTCTAGATCGAATTAGAGAATGGAAGATATATTAAAAGGCTAATAATCAAATCGAAATCATAGACCTCAATTTTAAGAAATCAGATAATTTCAAAAATCAAACCAATAATACAATATGACTATAACAGCATGTAAGTATGAGTAATGCAGCATTGGATAGGTAAAAGGAAACTCAGATTAAAAACATTTAAAGAATTTATTTTGTAAAATCATTGAAACAAGGCTTAGAAAATATCTATAGTCTTTGGTTAATTATTGCATTTACCTCGGCAAAATCCTTAAATGATCGGAGAATGAATCGAAATAATAGATCGTCTATGACATGTTTCAACTATAAATAGAAAAAGGATTTCAGAAATCTCTGAAACCCTTTATTCTACATTGCGGTCTGGACGGGACTC
>Ga0209828_1000800_pt1 | contig 29828 bp, 26 predicted proteins | sample MaitaG_FD_187429 | JGI IMG/M metagenome (GOLD analysis project Ga0209828, IMG submission 187429) | Marine algal microbial communities from Maine, USA - Maine_Asex2 metaG (SPAdes) (version 2) | ecosystem: Host-associated > Algae > Red algae > Unclassified | place: Maine, USA | collected 2015-01-05
CTTTTGTGTTTTTTCAAAGATTATTACCTCGGCATTAGTATGTTTTAATTTGGCATTTATAGCAGCAAAAAAACCTGCTGCGCCGCCGCCTATTACTGCTACTTTCATTTAAAAATTGGCTGCAAAGAAAAGGATTAATAATTAATGAAAGAACCTCAATTTAAAATTCAATCTATAATTTCTTTGTAAGACCCTCACATATGAAATAAGAAAATCTAATCAAAAATATAATATTTCACTTATGTTTAAAATTGTATAAGCCAAATTTATTAAGTCTTAAAGTGTCATTCTGAAAATAGATTTGCACTTATTATACTTTTTATTTAGTTGTATTAAAGATATTAAGTGAATGAAAATAGCAGATGGAGCTAAAAAACCACCCAATAAAAGGTAAGGTAATTGCATAAATTCTTTTTTTATAGAAGGCTCGGAGTATCCCCAAATTTGTGGTTGATATGCATTAGTGGCAACAATTACAGCTACAAAAAGAACCATTAGAATACCAACAATATTCCAAATACGCAATAAAGTTTTGTATCTTCTATTGGTTTTATAAATTAATAAACCAATAGGTAAGGCACTAATACCTATAATGATGTCAAAATTATATCCTTCAAAGCTGGCTTCTACTGGCATAATTCCTTTTAAAAAAGTGTAGAGTATAAGAAATTCTACCGCCACTCTAAATGTTTGATAAAACGCTGTCCAATGTAAAGGTATAGATTGAATAAATGCATTGTTTTTATTTTTGATATAGAAATAGATAGAAAATACCAATAGCGGAATGACTAAAAAGATAGGAAACCGAGGAGGCATTTCAAAATTTGTAAGTACTTTGGTAAATGATAAAATAGAGAGGTATGCCATCAATCCGGCTAAAAATATGGCGACTTTAAAAATGCTTGAATTCAGTTTGTCCTTATCTTCAAAATAGTTTTTACCCGCCTTGTAGCATCCTGTAATTATAATTATTATCATTACAAGCGAGAGCAATATGTAATTTACTTCTAACATATTTATTGTTATTTAATTAGTTAATGTTTGTATTAAGTTATTCAACGAGTTGAGTCCATCTTTGCCTAATTTATCTTCGGCTTCTTGCATTGCTTTTTGCCAAATAGGTATTATTTTCTTAACCATGTCTACTCCGTGTTGAGTTATTTCAATTTTTTTAAATTGGTTTTGCAATAAAAAATCCTGCTTTATCAATCTTTCAATGTTTCTGTTTACGGTTGATTTTTCAAGATATAGTATGTCTGAAAGTTCTTTTTGAGTAAGCAATTTTTTTTTAGATAACACAAATAAAATGGATACCTGACTATTGGATAAATTGAGCTGTTTTAGATGTTTTCTAAAAATATTATTAATAATTCTATTAGATTTTTGAATTTTAGATACAATACAAGTTCTGGGATTGAATTTATCAAGTATTTTATTTTTCACAAGACAAATATAGATTATAAAAGTTGTATATACAACTTTAGGGCTTAGTTTTAAATTAAATGGCTTTGTATTTGCGAGCTTATTAAAGTGGTGCGAGGTTAAATTTTTAGCCTTGATTGTAGTGGTTATACCGTTTTGCAGCTTGGCCTTTTGCGGCTTGGCAACGGTATTTGAACGCAAAGCAAGCTGCCCGTTCGCAGACTGTATTATTGTTTCGCTTCTAAAAAAAATAGTTTGTTGAGCTCTTTAAATTATTTCAATTAATATCTGTAATTTTGCTAAATGAAAATTTTAATTATAGGTGGAAATGGAACTATTGGAAAACCAGTTACTGCACATTTTAAACAAGAAAATGAAGTAATTGTAGCTGGCAGAACAAGCGGTGATGTTACTGTTGATATTGCAGACAGCGCATCATTAAAAACTATGTTTGAGCAAGTTGGCAAGTTAGATGCGATAGTTTGCATAGCTGGTGAAGCTAAGTGGGGGGCATTTAACGATTTAACTGAAGAGGACTACCACATTGGTTTAAAAAGCAAGTTAATGGGCCAGGTAAACGTAGTGCGTATTGGTAGAGCTTATGTTAAAGCTGGTGGTTCTATAACATTGTCAACTGGTGTATTGGGCGACGAACCTGTTGAAAAAACGACAAGCGCCGCAATGGTAAATGGTGCTATTCATAGTTTTGTTAAGGCGGTTGCTTTAGAAGTTGAAAATGGTTTACGGGTTAATGTGGTTTCGTTAAATTTGGTTGAAGATTCTTACGAAAAATATAAAAATTATTTCCCGGGGGCTAACCCTGTGCCAATGAAAATTGTGGTAAATACTTATATAAAAAGTGTAATGGGTAAAAATAATGGTGAAGTTTTAAGGTACTATTAGTTTAGTTTTTTTAAGTGAAATTTTAGGATGGTTTTGCATAATTTAGTATTTGGTAAAGCAAACTAACTGGGTTTACATAGCAAACTTTAGAGCTTCTGTTTGGCCGCTTAACTCGGCATACTTTTCCAGTACTTTTATACAAAGCAAATTTTCTAATTGTTTGTTTTGGAACTGCTTAATGTATTCATTTGCCTTTAAAATAATAGTTTCTGCCTCCCGCACATTTTGACTGTAATAAGTTATACATTCTTCTAAGTTGCTATAATCATCATTTAGTAGAACATAGTGTTTGCCGGCAGTTAAAGTGCCTTCCATAAACCAGGTTTCATACTTAGGCTTAGGCATAAAACACAAACTGTTTGAAGAAAGCACCCACTTTAAATTAGTAGCTACATCGTTACCTTCTAAACATAAAACAAATTTATATTGTAGCTGCTCGCTAACAGACATAAACCCTTTTTGCCAGGCTACATTTTCAATTGGTGTGTTAGTTTGCCCAACATTGCAAAGCGGATGATGGTAAAATTGGGTTACAAAATTTTTACGCAAAGGCCAATAAGCGCCGCCACGCCAAACCAGTTTATTTTGTTTTTCTTTAAATGATGTTTTATCATTAACCCACTTAAAATGTCTTCTTTTATTTAGCTTAAATAAAACCGAATTTTGATTGTTGCCCAAAATTGGCCTTGCTTTTATAATTGTTGGATGAGCACTTACATTGGTATCATCGCCAAATAAGTAAGTAAACTTGGTAGCAGGTTTAAAATAATGTAAAAATTCTTTTAAATCGAAATAATAACCTGTTCCTTTTGTTCGCTTAAATTTTTTTATTGAAGTTGTGTTAAGCGGTACTTCAAATTTTTGACTTAACTTACAATAGTAGTTAAGCCTGTAGTTAATAATTTGCGGATCAAATTGCTTTTCAAGCTGTTTCAATTTTTTGTATTGATGCTTGAAATAAGCCTCTGGCAAAGCATTGTAAACAAAGTTTTTTAGGTAATAAAATAGTTTCACGATAACAACTAATCATTAGTTTCTCGGTGATGGCGCTCCATTAAATATAATAAATGGATTAGGTAAGCAAACAAAGGACCGGCAATAAAAACACCAATAATATCGGGCATAAATACCGAATTGAAAATAGTTAAACATATGCCAAAACCAATTAAGGCCGCAGAAGCAGTTAAAAATAAAGCAAATTTAAATACAGATTTATGTAATGGCACACTAAAGGTTTTTGTCAATTGATATTCTACAAACTCGCCATCCATTGTAAGTTTATGGGCTTTATTTTTAATAGAAATCATCATAAATAAAGCCATAATTCCAGTTAACACCATCCACTGATAACGAGTAGGTACAACCGGGTCTTCTTCTGGCTCTAACCAACTTTCTTCGTCAGCCGCAAGTGTTTTATCAATATTTGTTGCTTCATCAAGTTCTGTTTCATCAAGCTCTGTGTTGGCTGGTTCATTTTCTTGCGCAAATGTTGTTGATATATTTATGGTATTTAAGCCAATTATAATAAGGATAGTTAATAGTAGTTGTGTAGTAAATAATTTTTTCATTACATCAATCTTCATAGTATAATTTTATTTTATAAATGGGTTGTTTAATTTTTCAAAACCAATATTGGTAGCTGGCCCGTGGCCACAATACACTTGGGTATCATCTGGCAAAGTCCATAATTTTTCGTTTATGCTTTTAATTAAATTGTTAAAGTCGCCGCCAGGCAAATCGGTGCGGCCAATGCTCATTTGAAATAATACATCTCCACCAATTAAAGTTTTGGCTTTTTTATTATAAAAACAAATACTACCTGGCGAATGACCAGGTGCAAATAATACTTTGAGTTCAGTATCACCAAATTTTACCGTGTCGCCATCATTTAAAAATACTTCAATAGCAGGCGAGGGATTTACATTAATGCCCATTGTTGGCCCGTAAACTACGGTAGCTTCTAAAACAGGCTTTTCTAACTCATGGGCTTGTAAAGGCAGTTTATATTTTTCTGCAATAAACCAGTTACCGAGTATATGATCTATATGGCAATGCGTATTTAAAAATAAAGTTGGGGTAAGTTTTTCTTTATCAATAAAGTCTATTAGCGCTTCTCTTTCAGCGGCTTCATTACAACCTGGATCTATAATAGCACATTGTTTTGTTTCATCATATAAAATATACGTATTTTCAGAAAAAGGATTAAATATAAATTGCTTAATTTGCATTATAGTTTTTATAGGCACAAAAATAAGTAAATTTTACTTTTTACTTTAAATTAAAATAATAACGTTGCCAATGTTAAATAGAGAAGATATGAACAAGATTTATTTTTATTTATTAATTGCAGTAATATCAACAGTTTTATGGGGTTGTGCTAATAATGAAGCAACCAGTAGTAAAACAAAAGAAAGCAATAACAAAACAGCCACTATTGCAGATAAGGTTCGTGATACAAAGGAGAACGAATTTATAGCTTCACAAAAAGATACTAACCTGCAAGAAGTTAGCCTAAATGAGTTAAAAGCAAAAAAGGTAGATGGCAAAGATTTAATGTTTTATAAAGATGAATTATTTACTGGTAACGCTGTTTATAATATGAAAAATGGTAATCCTTTTACTTTAAACGGTTATAAAAATGGATTAAAGCACGGCTATTATGCCACCTGGTATGCAAATGGTAATAAGCAGCAAGAGGGTTTTTATAATAATGGCCTGCAAGACAGTATTAATTTAGAATATTACGAAACTGGTGAAAAACAACGGGAACACCATTGGATAAATGGCAAAAAAAATGGGGCTTGGTTAAGCTGGTATGAAAGTGGCGCAAAATGGACACATCGCGATTTTAAAAACGACCAACTACACGGCAAAATATATGTTTGGGATGAAGATGGCGTGTTAGGTAAAGAATACGATTACAACAATGGTGTATTAACCAACCAAATTATGCATTTTGAAAACAATCAATAATAATAATCATAACTATTATTACGGATCAATAATCGTCTACTTCATTTAAAAAATAGCCTAAAGAAAACTCAAACAAAGCACTACGATTTTCTGCATTAGGTATGCCATAAGTACCAGCAATTAAAAAACGTGCATATTTACCACCAACGGTAAGCCTTATGGGGTGAAATTCATCAATAGCAGAAAAACCTGTAGTATTGTTATCTTTATTAAAATCTAACTCTTGAGAGTACGATAGTGCTAAAAAAACCAAGTCGTCATATTCGCCCATTAATGTAAATTGAGTTAACATATCCTGATTTTCCATTTGAGCTATTATGCTTGGTTTTATGCTAAAAATATTTTGTATTGGTATATCACCATCAATAGTTACAAATAGCTCATTTCTGTAGCGTACAGCACTTGCATTAGAGTAAAATTTAAATTCCGGTTGGTTGTTATGATGCATAGCTACTCCAATTTTTACAAAAGGAATATCTATCATTACCCCAATATCAACATTAAGTTTTTGCCTCTTTTCGTTATTTTGTAAACCTGGGTTAAGCCCATTGTTGTTAGAATTTGACCGTAAAAAACCAGCAGAAATACCACCTTTAAGTTCAACTAAATCAGCTAAATTAAAAGTATAAGCAGCCGTTAAACCCAAGTGCATTTGACGGTCGTATAATTCTTGAAATTCATCGTTATTATAGCTGAAAGTTACTCCAATTCCGCCATCATTTAAAGAAGGCACTAAGCCTTTTACATAAGCAAAGCCGCTATTGCTATTAGTAACTCTAAGGCGTGGCGCAGAACGGAAAGCAACACCAACACTCGGTTGGCTATGATCGCCAACAAATGCAGGATTTACTGAAAATGGATGAATAAAATGTTGAGTAAGATAAGGATAGCTGGTTCTACTAAACTGAGCAACGGCTTCCGTTGAAAAAAATATTGAATAAATGCAACTTAATACTGCAAATACGTATAAACCTCTATGTAAATGTGACATATTAACGACAATTAAAGTGTAAAGTTAAAAATATTAGCTAACAAAAACTAAAATTAATTAACGTTGTATAAATTTTACATTTACAAAAGCTCTCAGCATCAATTTATACAAGTTTATTTATACAAGTTTAGTTGAAGTGTTTGTTTTTAGTTAAACGGCAAAACTTTCGCCGCAACTACAGGTTCTGGTGGCATTAGGGTTTTCAAAATAGAAGCCCTTGCCATTGAGCCCTTCAGAAAAATCTAAGGTAGTGCCTGCTAAATATAAAATACTTTGTACATTGGTAACTAACTTCATTCCGTTATCCTCAAAAGTCTGATCTTTTTCTTGCATATTATTGTCAAAAGTTAAATCATACGATAAGCCAGAACAACCTCCTTGCAAAACACTAACCCTTACAAAGTAATCTTCCCCTTTGCCTTCGGTTTTCATAATTTGATTAACCCTGTGTTTTGCTTTGTCCGAAATTTGAATCATAATGCAAAGATAAATGCTTTATATTTAAGTTCTCATTTTTAAATTAAGTTATCAAAACAATGAAAAAAATTGAACATATAGGCATTGCTGTAGAAAATATTAAAAAATCCAATGAATTGTTTGAATTGCTTTTAGGCCAGCCACCTTACAAGCAAGAAACCGTAGAATCAGAAAATGTTTTAACTTCTTTTTTTAAGATGGGAGAAACTAAAGTAGAATTATTGCAAGGTTTAACAAAAGGTGAAGATGCTATTACAAAATTTATTGAAAAAAGAGGAGAAGGAATACATCATATTGCCTTTGAAGTAAGTGATATTGAACAAAAAATGAAAGAATTAGAAGATAAGGGTTTCAAATTAATTAGTAAAGTACCTAAAAAAGGCGCAGATAATAAGTTAGTTGCATTTTTGCATCCTAAAAGCACTAATGGAATATTAATTGAGTTGTGCGAAAGTATAATTTGATCAAAAAATTAACATTCATTAAATGTTTTGATACAATTATGAAATTTTTTCTAAAATTTTACTTAATTTTTAAGTTATTGATTATCAGCATTTTAGGTGAATATTTAGTGGTCAAATATTTTTTTTCTTCAAAAATATACAACTTGTGCAACCAAAATTAAAAAGAAGCCCTCTTTATATTGACTTGTGTAATATTGCTGAGGGCTCCTCAAATTTTTGAGGGGTCCTTTTTTTTGTTTTAATAGTGTTACTTTTGCTATCAATACATTAGACGTAACATTGAGCAAAAGGATTACAGAACAATCTTCAAATTATAGACATCTTGAAAAAATGTCTGCTTTAGAGCTACTACAATCTATCAATTCAGAAGATGCTTTAGTGGCATTAAAAATTAAACAAAAGCTCCATCAAATAGAACCTGTTGTTGAACAAATTACTGAGCAACTTAAAAGAGGAGGTCGTTTATTTTACATAGGCGCAGGTACTAGTGGACGCTTGGGTATTGTTGATGCATCAGAATGTCCACCAACATTTGGCGTACCACATAATATGGTAATTGGTTTAATTGCAGGCGGAGACAGCGCAATAAGAAAAGCAGTTGAATTTGCCGAAGATGATAAAATGCGCGGTTGGAAAGATTTACAAGCTTATAAAATTGATACAAAAGATTTTGTTATTGGTTTGGCCGCCTCTGGCACTACGCCTTATGTAGTTGGTGCTATTGAAAAATGTTTTAATAATAATATTAAAACGGCTTGTATTACTTGCAATGAAAATTCTCCGCTGGCAAAGGCTAGCAAATATCCAATTGAAATAATTGTTGGACCTGAGTTTGTAACTGGCAGCACCCGAATGAAAGCTGGTACTGCACAAAAATTGGTTTTAAATATGATTTCTACTTCAGTAATGATAAAGTTAGGCAGGGTAGTTGATAATAAAATGGTTGATATGCAACTTTCTAATGAAAAACTGGTAGAAAGAGGAACAAAAATGGTAATGCAAGCTTTAAATATTAGCAAAAACGAGGCAAAAGAGAAACTACTTAAAGCCAAAAGTGTGCGTGGTGCTATTGAAAATAACCACTAAATGAACAGCCGAAATATTTATTTTGTAGGTTATATGGGCGTTGGAAAATCAACTATTGCCAGAGCTTATGCCAATAGAAATAACTTAATAGCAACAGATTTAGATAAAATTATAGAACAGCAAGCAGCAGCTTCAATTAGAGAAATTTTTGAACAAAAAGGTGAAGCTGCTTTTAGGCAAATTGAACAAAAAGCATTAATCGACTCATTTAAATTAAACAACCAGGTAATTGCAACAGGTGGAGGAACACCAATACACTTTAACAATATGGACTTAATGTTACAGCATGGTATTGTTGTTTATTTATATTTAAATGAAGGCGTTTTATACTATCGTTTAAAAGAAAAAAAAGCTACCCGACCATTAATAGCCAATATTGACGATGAAGATTTGCGAGATTTTATTGAAAAACATATAAGCCAAAGAAAACCAGTTTACGAAAAAGCACATTTTAAAATAGATGCCTATCCATCAATAAGAGAAGTTTGTGCAAGCATCAACTCAAAAATAAATTTAAGGTTTACAGCAAGTTAATTTTAACAAGTTCATTTTAAGCCATATATTGCCGACCAATAAACTGATACATTATGGGTGAAGAAAAGGTAACTATACCCAAAAAACAGGAGTTACAGCATTTTGTTAAAAACATTTTAAATGATGTTAGGGTATTAGAAATGATGCTGGAAGCAGATGTTTTTGATACAGAAACCATACGAATTGGTGCTGAGCAAGAAGTATGTTTGATTGATAAAAATGGCAAACCTGCCATGAATAGCCTTCAAATATTAGAAAAAGCAAACAACCCATTATTTACCACCGAATTAGCGAAATTTAATTTAGAAACCAACTTAAACCCTTTAGAATTTAAAGGCAAATGTTTAAGTGAATTAGAGAAAAATATAATTGATCTTTTAGGTGAAATAAAAACAACCGCAAAAGAATTTGATACCAATATTATATTAGTTGGCATTTTACCAACTATAAGAAAGTTTGATTTAGATATTGAAAATTTAACGCCAATACCTCGTTATCACTCCTTAATGCAAGCCTTAGCTAAATTAAGAGGTGCATCAATTGAGTTGAATATTAACGGTATAGATGAGTTACTATTTAAACACGACTCGCCTATGTTAGAAGCCTGTAATACAGGTTTTCAAGTGCATTTACAAGTTGACCCAAATGATTTTGCTACTAAATATAATATTGCTCAGGCTATTGCCGGTCCTGCTTTGGCAGTTGGTACTTTTTCACCATTACTTTTTGGTAAGCGGTTATGGGCCGAAACAAGAGTAGCTTTGTTTCAACAATCAATTGATACCCGCATAACGGGCGAGCATTTTAGAGATAAAAGCCCCAGAGTAATGTTTGGTAATCGCTGGTTAGAAAAATCAATCATTGAAATTTATAAAGAAGATATTTCTCGCTTTAGAGTGTTGTTAAGAAATACAGAAGAGGAAGATTCTATGGCTAAATGGTTAAATGGCGTAACCCCTCATTTAAAAGCCTTGCAAGTACACAATGGAACTGTATACCGCTGGAACCGACCTTGCTATGGCGTAAACAACAACGTGCCACACTTACGTATTGAAAACCGAGTATTACCAAGCGGCCCAACCGTAAAAGATGAAATTGCCAATGCAGCTTTATGGTTAGGTTTAATGAATAAATTAGATGATTATTACCCAAATATTGCAAATAGGTTAGAGTTTGATGATGCCAAAACCAATTTATTTTCTGCCGCACGCAATGGCTTAAATAATAATTTTATTTGGGTAGATGGGAAACAAATTCAAAGCCAGGAGTTGCTGTTAAAAGAGCTGATACCTATTGCAAAAGAAGGCTTAGAAAAAGCTAAAGTTAATAAAAATGATGTTAATTACTATTTCGATTTATTAGCAGAAAGAGTAAAAAGCGCAAAAACTGGCTCAAATTGGATGTTGAATTCTTTTAACAAATTAATGAAAGAAACCACTAAAGATGAAGCCATTAGTACTATAGTTGAAAATGTTGTAAAAAATCAAAATACTGAACAACCTGTACATACTTGGCCATTGGCCGAAATAGATAATTTCAATACCTGGAACCCAGATGTATTTTTAGTAGAAGAATTTATGACTACCGATTTAGTTACTGTTCAAAAAGATGATATAGTCGAATTAGTATCAGAAATGATGGATTTTAAACACGTACGCTACGTTATGGTTGAAGATGAAGAGCATAATTTAGAAGGCTGTGTAACGGCGAGAATTTTATTAAGATGGTTTAATAAAAAACGAATAACTCCAAAAAATGAAATTGTTATGGTTGAAGAAATAATGAAAAAAAATCCAATAACCATTACACCAACCGACACTATTTCGAAAGCTATTAAAATTATGGATGAACAAAAAATTGGTTGTTTACCTGTAGTAGAAAATAACAAGTTAGTAGGTGTAATTACAGAATATGATTTTAGAAAAATAGCTTCTAGATTAATTACTCGTATTAACAATCTAAAGGCTAAATCTTAAATTATATTTTTTATCATTCCTTTGTTACCAATAACGTATATAAAATAGTAAGTTGGTTTAAGTTGGCTAACATAAATTTTAGAATATTTTAGATTGTTAGAAATAGTATCAAATTGCTGAGTAATCTTGCTATCAATAGCAGTTATTAGCAAAGTCTACAATTAAAAGAAAACCGCCGGCTATGTTGCTAATTTAACCACAAACTAGCTGACCGACGGTTGAAATATGAGAACTAATAATTCATTTACATTTAATACTTTATTCTTAAGAGCCGCTCAAGTGACTAAGTTTTCATTTATTTAATAAATAGTGTTTTTTAAGAAAAATTTCGCTTATAAATTTTTATAGTAATTTTCTATTGGCTTATCCAACACACTATTAAAAGTGTCCGCTGAAATAGTTTGTAGTTTTAAATACATTCATTTTTTTTAATTTAAAAAAGTTTAACGGTGGCGTAAATGTTTTCTGGATGGCTTTTATGACGAATTTTTAGATTAATTAAAATTGGTTGTTCAATACTATATAAAATCTCAGCTGGAAAGTGAGTGCTTGCATCAATCACACCTAATTTTCTACCAACAATACTATAAATGTTAGCTCCCATAAAATCAACTTCGTCTGATATTTTTTCTATTATAATTTTTTGATTATTCTTAAAAAATTTGAAATTTTGTAACAAATTGGCGCTGTCATATTTGTTAGATGCTATTTTGTAGCCTTGCTCAGAGTTGCTCCAATTATCATTATCATTAATCTCATCTTCAAAACCAGAGTCAATAGTGTTATTATCCATAACGTATGTTTTTACAGTTACATAAGTATACGGTCGAATTGGTTGACGTAAACTTGCAACTTCTGGCCAAATAATAATTACGTTGGTAGTATTTGAATTAAATTTAGAAGTTGAAATTTGAAATTGCTTTTGTAATAAAGTACTGTCTCCCGGATGTAGAGTAATATTTTGAACTTCTTCGGTTTCGAAACATTCGTTTATACAAGTTGATGGTTCAAAGCTTTCAATATCAAAATAAATTGAAATATCTTTCGCAATAGTTTTAAAACCTTCATTTTTTAAATACGCAGACAATATTATAGTTTCTCCTATTTCAATAGAATCAGGAAACTCTATATTTACCAATTTTAGATCTATATTTCTATTATCAGTTTCTTGAGCTGTAGAAAGAAAAACGACAAACATTAATACTGGTATAGCCAACATTTTCTTTAGCAGCTTGCTACAAGAAGTTTTAAATTTAGTTTTCATATTTAGTTGTTTTATAATGGCTATAAAAACACCTCAAAGATGATTTTTTTTTACTATAAAATAATACAGAATTTTTATTGATCTTAGGCGTTCAAAATTGTCATAATGGATATAATTACACAATTAACAAAAGATGAGGTAAGAAGCTTTAAACTATATTTAAAGAAGTATGCCTCTGGAGTAGATATGTTGTTAACAGAAAAATTATTTAATATATATCGGAATAACTCCGAATTAAAAGAGTCAGAATTAAAAAGGCTGTATTTTAATGATATAAACAGCAATACATTTTACCAACTAAAAAGTAGAATGATTGAAAATTTATATAAAAGTTTGTTACAATTAAATTATAAGAAGGATGAGAAGATTTTGATTCAAAACTATTTAATTTTAGCGGAAATTTTTACTTATAAATCTGCCTTTTCGGTTGCTTATGATTTACTAAAAAAGGCAGAAAAAAAAGCAATAAAAGCTAATCGCAATTATTTATTGCATTTAATATATAACGAAATAATTGCTTTAAGTTTTCAATATTCAAAAGTGCCTATTAACAATTATATTGAAAGAAAGAGAGCCCTACTTAATAAATTAAATTCAATAGACGAATTTACCTATATATCATCAAAAGTAACCTGGTTTTTAAGAAATTCTAATTTTACAGCTAGCGGTATATCAATATTAGATGAGTTAGAAACTATTAAAAATAAAATTGAGAAGTTTGATTTAATTGAGAAAAATTTAAACTTAAAGCTTGAACTTCAAAAAACTATTAGAAACATATTATTGCAAAAAGAAGATTATATATCGTTAGAAATATATTTGGATAGCACCTTAAAAGAATTTGAGAAAAATAAATTATTTAACAAAGCCAACTTTAACCATAAAATTGTAATGCAGGTTTGGCTAATTAATACACAATTAAAATTAAAAAAATTTAAAGTAGCAATTATAAATACTTCTCTGTTAAGTGATAGCTTAAATGCATTTAATAAATTATACTATAACAACTATGTATGGACCTACTATCAATGCAAATTTATTGCAAGTTATTATGGTGGAGATTTAAAAGCGGCTTTTGAGTTGCTAAAAACTGCAAAACAAGAAAAGGTATTAGCACAATCGGATCAGTTTAATTTATTTTTAAACCTAAACTCTTGCATGATTTTTTATTCGAAAAAGGAATTTCAAAAAGCAAACATTTATTTGAATAAATTGTTAAATCCTCAAATATATGCAACTCTCCCAGCAGAATTAAAAATGTATATATATATTGTTGATTTAATTATGTACTTTGAAAGCAACGATTTTGATTATCTAATTTACAAAATAAATGAGTTTAAAAGAAAGTTTAGAAGCCCTCTTAAAAATATAAAATACAATAGAATTAAAGAATTTATTAAAATTTTAAACCTGCTGGCTAAAAAACCAAATCCTTTTCAAAATATTAAAGTAGTAAGATTAATAGACCAATTTATTTTAAACTCTGCTGAATACCAGCCAGGCTCAAACGAAACCATAGACTATAAAATTTGGTTATTATCAAAAAAAAATAAGCAATCTTATTATGAGCAATTACAACTTGAATTACCTTAAAATAAAATATTAATCTTTAAAAAACCAAATTTTTAAATTCGAAAAAAATTTAATATAAATAATCAATAAATTTTTGAAACCTAAAAAGTGAACTTTATGTTTTTGAATTCAGCTAAAGAAATCAACTTTTTAATATTAAAAATCATAAAACGTGACTATTTTTTGCCTAAGGTGAGTAGTTAGTAAAGTTATAGCAAAACTTAGTTTTGCTATAACTTATAAAGCATATTAGGTGCCTAATTAAGTATTCAAGTAGATGTTGGATTAAATTGTTTCCCAAGTGTTTTCGTGCTTTTCACCTGCTACTGCAATTGTTCTACAACTTAGGGTTAAATGTTCTTTTGCACCGTCTTTTATTGTTACATTACCAGATGCTTTACCATCAAATGCCACAAAATCTTCGGTGTAGCCTACGCAGTAAGCGTCTTCAAATTTTAGGGTTTTTAATGATTGTCCCTGGCTGTCGATGAATTCTATCTCTCCAGATTTTTTTACATCAGATGCAACCATCCATCCGTAACGTTTTTCGCTTTTGGCTGACATTAAAGATACGTTGATTATACCACCGCGTACTTCGCCTGCTGGTTGACCAATGTTATCAATATTTTGATCGAAAGAATAGGCCAAGTTAGTTACTTCACTTTCTTGTCCGTCACATTTAAATAGGGCTTTAATTACTGCTGCCATAATTTTAATTTTTTAAATTTTATAAAAGTTGTTTAAATAAATACACTCTTATATTCCTGCAGTAAAAGAAATGTTATCAGTTTGGAGTAGATTTTTTAAAAAAAAGACAAAATCTTTTTTAAATAAGTGAAATTAACTATCCTAATATAAATAATTGCTATTTAAAAAAACATTCCAATAAATTTTTGGTTTGCGAATTTGCTGGCCTTCGGCATAATAGTATGGTGTGCCATTGGGGCAAAGCATTGGTATGTGTGGATTGATGATACCTTTTTTGGGGTGGTTCATTATGGGGTTGTCGTGAATGAGTTTGTTTTGCATAAAATTTCGAATTTGATCGGCATCAATACCTATTTCTGCGCCAAAATTATAGTTTTTATATTGATGATTTAACCAGCCTATGCTTAATGTACCTATTGATTTATTTCCAAAGGTGGCTTGTCGCATATCTTTATAACCGTGCTTAAATTGTGGATTTTGTATTAGTGGTACGTTGCCGCCATATGGGTCGCCGGTATAGTTAATGTTTTTTATAAAAAAGCTATTATTTTGACTACTTATGGCAAAGTAAACTGCACCTGTTCTAAACTTGTCAATACCTTTAAAGGCGAGAAAATCGTTTTCAAATTCGTATTGAAAAACTTGATTTACCCAACGTAAAATGCCCGAATTTTGGCTGGTTTTAAACTGATCAAAATACCATAAATAGCTGTAACCAACTTGATTGGCATAAGTTGTATTATTTAAGAAGTGTTTGAAACGTTTTTTTTGATTACTATTATAAAGATAATTTGCTCCTGCTTCAATGCGCAGTTCTAAACCTTTTTTTTGTGTACCAAAGGCTTTGAAATTATAGTAGAGCTGGTTGTTTAAATGAAACAAGGCTCTGCTATAGCTTAATGCAACGCCAGCTTGGAGGCCAACACTTATGTTATGGCTACCTATTTTTACAGCTATTAATGGTGTGGGTAGATAGAGTTTTAAGTTATTTGCTTTAAGGCTTGTTGACAATATATTGAACAACAATAAAAACGAAGTTAAGCAAAATAAAGAATTAGAAAAGTTAATGCGAGGCCTTGCACTTTTTGTTTTAGCCCCGATTGTAGCGTTTCCGTTCACGTAGTGACGGAAGTAGCGTAAAGCGGGTGTGCCATTTTTTACGTGTAACCCCATTTCGCTTCTAATAAAAAAATTACTGTGCCAGCGTAAAGGTTAGTCGTAAACCTGCTCTGGTATTGGTATTTGCAAAATTGTTTGGTATGTGTGGGTCGGTAAACATACGCTCGTAATAGAGGCTGGCATTTAAGCGGTCGTTAACCACATAATCTAACCTTGGTGCAATACTGTATGATATTGCGCCTTGGGTTGGTTCGGCCAGCTCTTGATCTACTCTATAATTTATGGTAATATCGTTACGATAAGTGAAATCGAAAACAAAATTGAGATCGTTGTTTAAGGTGAAATTTTTACCAAAGAGACTTACATCAAAATCTAAGTTTTGAAAACGGTAGCCCAAACCAAAGGTAAATGCATCTGAGCGAGTTTCTATTAACTGATAATCAATAAAGCTTAAAGCAAGGTTACGTGACTTTTTGTAGTCAATTGTGGTAGTTAAGCCGCTTTTTAAGCTTATATCAAACCCAATTAGTGGTGAAAACGATTCGGTAAGTATTAGGGCAGGAATATCGTATAAAGGATAGTAATTACCCGAAAGGCTGTCAATAACATAGCCATAACCAAAATCTCGCCTTAAAAATTGCCCATCTTGAAAAAAGGTACCTTGATCCTCTTCCGTTACTGTACCATCAAAGTTTTGGTTTGTTTGGTAATTATTAACCGTAAAGGTAGAGCTGTAGCCGTGCTTTACACTAAAGTTTGATATTACATTGCGTAGGTTACCCAATTTAGTTAAACCATTGTAAGTAAGTCTCCAATTGGGTAAAGGTATATAGGTAAATGGGTTAGTTTTTGCGTTTTGAACATTTTGCCCTGTATAAGCCGCCATAAAAGCAGGTATTAAAACATCTTGCGCATATGGGCCATAACCTTCAAAATAGTTTTCGGCATCAATGGTATCGAATGGTGCAGTAAAGTCTTGTCCTGAAAATTCATTTTCGTTTGCCAATCGTTGTGCTATTGTTTTTCGGTTTTCTTCAAACTGATTAAAGGTTTCAGAAGCACGCTCAAAATCTACCTTTTTAAACAAGGTTTTAACTGGTACGTAACTAATGCTGTAACTACCTAAATCAACTGGGTTTAATGTTTGAAAATCGCTATTACGATCTATTTTTTTAAACCATTCCGAATGATTTCTGCCATACGACATTGTAGCGTTTAAATCTATTTTTAAATCAGGCAAAGGCTCTAAGGTTGCTCTTACATCAATTTTTTGATTTTGATTTTGTAAAACTTGATAGTTGAGTGTTGTGTCGGAAGTTATCCAGCCTTTATTGGCAATAGATGGTAGCCAGGTATTCAGGTTGGGTTGCCTGCCGAATATGAAATCTAAACCTGGTGCATTATTGTTAAAATCTTGTCCAAAAAATTGCGGATCATCTAAAAAGCCAGGAAGAGAGGTAGAACGATTATCACGATAGGTAAGCGATATTTGTTTAATACCAGTTAAAACTCTTAAAAGTCCTTTTACTATTTTATTATCACCTTTTGGCACCTCTGGTTGTTCTTCTTCTGCCACTTCTTTAGGACCATCTTTATTTTTCTTCTTTTTTTGTGCAGTTTGTCTTCCTCTGCTTTCTAGCTGTTTTAAGTATGGTATTTTATTGTAGAGCGTTCTTAATTTAATATCACCTCTCAATTCAAAATCTTGTGTGTTGCTAATGGTATTACCCAAATCAATGCTATCAATTACTGCAAACGGGCCAACTTGCCAGCCATAAGTATTGGCGTATTGTAATTTAACATCTATCCAATCGGTTAAGGGCAATTTATCTAGCGGCAATTTATAGCGAATGTTTAAGCCTTGTCTAAAATCAATGTCTCTGCCTAAGGCCAATATGTTACGACGTAAACTGTCTCTTTTGGCCTTTGAATCACGCGGACAGCAAGGTTCATCAATTTTAGAAGAGTTGCTGGCGTTATAGTCTATTGAAAGTGCTTTTGATAAGTCGTATCGTAAATTATAATTTCTACCCCAAATAAAGTTTTTATTGTAGGTTGGTTTTATATTTAAATCTCCAATTAAATCTCGTAGCCTAATTTCTTCATAGGTACGGTTTACATCGGTTCTAAAAGAAAGAGTGTTTGGTATGGGGTTGAAATTAAAATCTTTTATTAAAGCCAACCACTTACTATCGGACTTAATTAATTTTTTAAATGGTGTAATGTATTTTGGTTGCAAAGAATAATTATAGCCTAACGAGCCAAAATGTGTTTTCTCTTTTTCTGATTCTATTATTGGATCTCTGTAATCTTGTTCGGTATAGGCATAGGTGGCATTCCAGTTTTCTATATCGTAAATGCGAGGTTTTTTCTCACTATTAGTTTTAACTTTTCTAACATTAGTTAAGTTAATACTTTTAATTTCATTAACGGTTCTGCCATCTTTTCTATATTGCTTTCTGGCTGCTACTGCTTCCTGCCCGTCGGTTTCTTTTAATACTCTTTTATATTCGTCATCTACGCTATCATCAAATCTAATATCTGTTTCGTATGGGTCAAATTCCGGGTCACTTATTGAACGGGAATAATCGGCTCTAAATGGAATTTTAATACCCGATTCTTTGGGGAAAAACTTACCCAACTCAAGGTTAAGTGCGCCAGCATATTCGTAAAAAGTATCTTTAAAACGCTCATTAACTTTTTGTTCTAAAGTACCAAAACCGTCGGTATGCATGTTACCAGAAAGCACTAAGTTACCCCAATCGGCAAGTTTCACATCAACAGCAGCAATTGCGGCATATCCATCACTTTCATCAAATTCGGCTAACGCAAATTCGTTAAACCAAACTTCTGTACATTTTTCCAGCCCATCATCATCATCTGCATTAAGGTTAGATTTGCTGTTTCTATCTGGGTTTCTAATACCCAACATTATTGTTCGTACAATGCCTAAATCGGGCGTGCCTACTACACTAATATTACTAAATATAGTGTCGTTACCAACTGGTTCCGGGTTTCGTATTATTTGGTGAATTCTTTTTTCTGTATATCTTCTTAAATTTGATAAGCCCTCTACATTACGATTACGCTTTACGTTGATCAGGCTATCTAAAGCCAAATCAATCATATTTTGCTCGGGCCACACCAACTCTCTTAATACATTTTGTAATGAATCGGAACCTACAAAATCTCCCATCACATCTTCCGGGTCGGTAATTTTTAAAGGAATTTCGTATTCGTAGTAGTTTTGAGTAAAATCTGTACCTACTCTTATAAAAGCGGTTACATCGCCGTCTTTCAATTCATTGGTTGTGTTTAAACCTTCCTCGGCATGCATTAATAGTTTAATGCGCTTAAATTCTCTAAAATCGTAGTTTAAGGTTTTAAAAACTGCTCGGGCGTCTCCATCACTTAGGCCACAAACTTGCAAAGACATTGCCTGCTCGTTTTGCAATACATTATTACCAAACGAACTTAAAATTTGCTCTTGTATAATACCTGGTGGTAATACATAAGGTACTGGTGTACGGTTCACATTTTCTTCTAAACTTACAGAGGTAACATTAAAAGTGGCATCTTGCCAACTGTCACTAACTTGAATTTCGCCTAGTTCTCTAAGGTTATATAAGTATCTTCTCCATTGGTTTCTTACCAAATTAACACCTTCAAAACGCAAAGTTACCGGCACTTTAAAGTCGGTTAAAAACATACGCATAAAACGGATTGAGCGAAAATCAGCTATTGGACCTACTTTATTGCTATATTCTTGTATAGGAATTTTAAAATTATACCAGGTTACTTCACGCATACCTCCATTACCATCTGCTACCATAGCAGTTTGTACGTTATTAATGTACGAGTCGCCAACATCCATATCTTTAAACAAATCTACTTTATATTCAAAATAGGCTTCGTTGGTATTAAGTGTGTTGTCTTCATTTAAATCTTCCATATCTGAATACGGAAAAGTAGTTCTAAAACGATTATTAGTATTGTTAACTGGTGAATTACCTTCTGGGTTATTAAAATTTCTGTAAGTGTCTAAAAGTTCTCCATCTTGTACTTCTGCATCTCTAAAGTGGTTGTAGTTATCATTAGATGGATCGGCATTAATTTGATCTTTTACTGTTTGGTTAAGATTTGAGGCATTAACAGCATCAATATATTCTTTAAAAACTTCTCGCTCTCCTTCATCATTTACGCCATCTAAACCTACATCCTGAGCAGTTCTTTCGTCTGGTTCGGTACTTAAACCAAATGTATTACTAATTTGATTTAGTGGCACTTCCCCCCAATTAGAAGATGCTACCGAAGCAGAAACATTGTTGGCAATAGAATGTTCTCCAAATTTTAAATTATCTTTTAAAATATCTTCTGAAACTTCTCCTAAGTTAAAATAAAGGCTTCCACCAAGCAAACTTTCATCTACTGGGTTATCTACATCCTGAATAAAAGGATCCATTAACCAAAACTCAATAAATTCTGTATTTGAGGCTTCAAAATCAGTATTACTACCATTTCTTAAAGAACGCATAATACCACCCCATCTATCTTCTGGTCTACTTAAAGAACCATCTTCATTTAAATCATCAACGTTATAATTATAAGGTCCTTTTATGGTAGGATCATAGTGTAAATCAAAAGTACGAGTTCGTTGCAACTGACCTGTAGGCACATCTCGTATTGGAAAAATTTCTAAAACGGAAACTTCCCGAACATAGTCATTTCCACATTCATCTTCAAAACCTTCTATTCTATTGCTATTACCTCTTGAACAAAACGCAGTAGTTTCTAACTGATACCAGTTTAAATTGGCTCGGTTATAACCATAAGACAAGTCATCAGAAAGTGCGGCTTCTGGAAAAAGCTCGTTACCAAAATCATCACTTGCATTAAAAGGGGTACTGGCTAATCGCCAACTCGTAAATGGAAATGACACATCATTAAAAGTGGTACTACCTTCAAAATCATCAATAAATACCTGGCCTGCTTTGGTAATTGCTCTTGAGTGGCCAGGGGCAAAACGAGCAGCTTCTGCCCTTACGCTTATTGTAGATTTTTCTTTTGTATTAATGAAGGGGATTTTATCAATAAATTTTGTAATACCAGGTGCTTCCGAAAAGTAGTTTAAATCAACTCCCATCATTGAGTTTGAAATAGGATCGTCGCCATAATTTACTTTTGGTGTAAATGGCCGCTCAGAAAGATGCATAAAAGTTCCACCTAAAGTAAAATTATCATTTATCCAATAATCTAACCTGGTACCATATAATGATTTTAAATTAAAACCGAACAATTCTGGACTTTCATAACTTATTTGAATGGGTAAACCTGACTGTAAATACGAATCGTTTAACAACTGTACTGTACCTAAAGAATAGTTTATTTGATAGTCAATATCTTCTCTTAAAATTTGCCCACCTTGCCTAACAGTTACCGAACCTGGCGGCAGATTAAAAGCATTTAATCTAATATTTGAAGTTAGTTTAGATTTGTAAGTTCCTCTAATAATAAACCTGTTGTTTTTAGGAACTTGTAAAGCTAATGTTCTAGTAGAGTCATATAACTCTTGAAAGGTAAATTTGTTAGCTTCAATTTTATCGGCAAATTCTTTTTTAAGATCGGTACCAAAAGGTTCTAATACCGGAAACATTAATCGCCCACGTTGTTTGTATATGGTTAAGCCTTCAACAAAATCAAAAACACCATCGCCGGTTACTGTACTAATTAGATTGCCCTTATCATCAAACTCTGGACAATCTACCCGTTCGTTATTAGCATTTAGGTTATCTAAATTTACTAATTGAATAACTTGCTTTGCTTTTACTGCGTGGTCTTCTGTTGGTAAATATCTTTTTGCGCCTCCACCAGGATCTTGGTAATAAACATCTAACCTAAAATCTTCATTTTCAACCTGGTAAGCACCTAATGAATAAACATTTTTCATCATTAAATCCCAAATTGGTATTTTAGGACTTTGAGTTTGTGCTTTCAGCATTTTAGTAAAAATTACATTTGGCTCGTTAGAGTTAGGCCCTAAACGGCCACCAAATTCACCTACTTTAAACAACCCATCCGGATCAGTATTTTTAGTGTATTCGTATGAAACCGCAACTACCTGATCGGGTTGTAAATTAATATTTAAGGATACAAAACCTAACTGTGGATTAAGAGTATATTCTGACCGATCTAACTTACGGGCAAAGGTTACAATGTAATCTAAACCATTAACCAAACCTAAATCGTTTAGTTTATTACTTACATTGTTTAAATCGCGTGCGGTAGTATCTAACCATACTTTTTCGTACAAATCGTTTGTATAGTTATCTAAATCTGGAAAGCGATTATTAGGAGATAAACCTGGTCCAATGTTTTCATTGTATGGATCTTTTTCGCCCAAATCCATTAAAGCTACAATATTTCTAACGTCAGAAACATCGCGCTGATCGTTAGTTACCCATACTTCAATATTATTTATTTGATGAGGAGAGTTTACATAAGGCAACAACTCTAAACTTTTGTTGTAGCTTTCTCTAAAATTATGACCTAAAAAGAAATGACGATTTTCTTCATATTGATCTGCCCAAACTTCAAAATCTTCTTTTTGCGCTCCACCCTCAATTGTAAGGGTTTTATTTTGAGATCTTTGAGATGATGCAATACTGGTTACAGTCATTCTACCAAATTTTAGCTTAGTTTTTAAACCAAACAAAGTTTGTGTGCCAGGTATTAGTAAAGTAGGCAAAGGCATGCTTACATTACCTGCTTCAACTTTTTGAATAATTTCATCTTCTGTACCTGCGTAATCTAATTTAATATTATTATCAAAATCGAAATTAGAAAGGGTATTATAGTTAAAATCTAACTTCATTTTATCTCCAATTTGGCCTAACATATTCATGTTAATATCCATATTAAAGTCGAAATTGCTATTATTTCTTAAATCTTCAGAAATATCTGGTCTGTCGGTGCTGGACCATTGTCCACCAAAATCTAAGTTAACATTACCTTGCGGGCGAATATCAACCGTGCTGCCACCAAACAGGCGGTCAAACATTTCTCCACCCACGTACATTTCGGGCAAAAGTCCTTTAGCTTTTTGAGTTAGTTTATCTTTTAAAGTATTTACGATGCCAGCAGACTCTTCAACTTTTTCATCCCAAAATTGAAATTTTGATTTATTGAGTTCGTATTCTAAATATTCATCTAAAGTTAAATACTTTGGATTGCTAAAAAAGCTATTGCCTATGGTTTGGGTTAAAATATATTGGTTACTAACTGGATCGTATTCTACACTTTCTTTTATTATTGAAGGTAAGGGAATATTGTTACTTTGATTAGTAAAGGAGGTATCAATATTTATGGGTGTAAAGTTACGCTTGAGGCTATCATCTTCTTCAACTGAAGTGGAATGTTTTTCGGGCAATTCGCTTGCTTCTTCGGCAAGTAAATCCCATTCATTTAAGTAAGTACACTCATCGGGAGGGCCAATAAAATTAATTGTAGTTGCTTTTGCTATAAAACTAATATGTAATACTACAGCACATAATACAAAAACCGGCTTTGCCGAAAACAAATTAACTATTTTCAACTATTTAATAATTAAAGATTCTTTAATGCAATTTTTATTAATGATTCTATTGAATCTGGATTGGGCGTTTCCGAAAGAGCGGCTTTTAAAGCTTTTTCACTATTGTTTCGAGAAAATCCCAAAGTTAACAGTGCAGATAACGCTTGATTGTTTTGCGTATTGCCTGAATTATCAGAAATAACCTTTTCGTTGAAGTGCATTTTTTGTAAGCTTTCTTTCAGTTCAACAATTAATCGCTTGGCTGTTTTTACACCAATGCCTTTAATACCTTTTAAGGTATTTTCGTCTTCTTTTACAATAGCATTAATAATTTCTTGTGGCTGCATGCCCGAAAGCATCATACGTGCAGTATTAGTACCAATGCCCGAAACGCTTATTAATTTAATAAACAATTCTTTTTCAAACTTATTAATAAAACCATATAAAATTTGAGCATCTTCTCTAACGTGCAAATAAGTAAACAACTTAGTAGTTTCGAGCTTTTCAATTTGGGCATAAGTGTTTAAGCTTACCTCTATATGGTAACCAACTCCATTTACATCAATAGTAACATTTAAGTCGTTTTTTTCAGAAATTTTACCAGCTATGTAGGCGTACATAAATTTTGGTTTTTTATAAAATCGATGTAAAATTACAGATAATATTTAAACTATCAGAATGCATTGAAAAACAGTAATATTGTGACAATAATCAATTATTTATAATACTGACTAATTGATTTTACTTTTAAAAAACTCATAAATAACTACACATTAAAGCTGGAATGTATGAAACCTCCACCAAGCACCTCGTTGCCTTCATAAAAAACAGCAGACTGCCCTGGCGCAATACCCGATACGTAAGTATTAAATTCAATTCTTAACATTCCATCTTCCGCATTGTAAATAGTTGCTTGCTCTCCATCGTGCTTATAACGTATTTTCACTAACGACTTTTGCCCGTCTTCTATTCTGGCATATTTTTGATAGCTAATGTCTTTTACCAACATTCCATTACGGTGCAAATCTACCGCATCGCCAAGGGTTATGGTGTTGGTTTCTGGTTCAATATGGGTTACATATTTTGGCTCACCAAAAGCTACCTCTAAGCCTTTGCGCTGGCCAATTGTGTAAAACGGGTAGCCTTTATGTGTACCAATTATGCTGCCTGTGGCATCTACAAATTTGCCACCATTTACTTTTTCTTCTAAGCCATTTACTTTCCGTTTTAAAAAGCCTCTGTAATCATTATCGGGCACAAAACATATTTCGTAGCTCTCTGGCTTTTTTACAATATCGTGAAAGCCCATTTCTTCAGCCATTTTTCGTATTTCAGCTTTATGGTAACCGCCCAATGGAAAGCGGCTGCGGGCTAAGTTTTTCTGACTTACGCCCCATAGCACATAACTTTGATCTTTATTATCATCTTTACCTTTGCTTACTACCCATCGGTTATTAATTTCTTTTAGCTGAGCATAATGCCCGGTTGCAATGTATTGACAGCCTAAAGCATCGGCACGTTTTAATAATGCTTCCCACTTTATATAAGTGTTGCATAGCACACAGGGATTTGGTGTGCGGCCTGCTAAGTATTCATCTACAAAATTATCAATTACCCAATCGCCAAACTCTGCTCTAATATCTACAATAAAATGGTGAAAACCTTGCTCAACAGCAATAGCACGGGCATCGTTTATACTATCTAAACTACAGCAACCTGTTTCTTTTTTATTTCCGCCAGAATTTGCATAATCCCAAGTTTTCATAGTCATACCAACTACCTCATAGCCTTGTTGGTGAAGCATTACTGCTGCCACGGTGCTATCTAATCCACCACTCATTGCTACTAATATTTTTCCTTTACTCATTTTTTCTGCTGCAAATATAAAGTTATGTTACTTAAGTATGTACAAATCGTATACAATATGTAGTTTTGTAATGAAATTTTATTATTTTTCAACTACAAATTTTAAATTATAATTTTAGAAAGTGTTTGATTATATTTTTAAGCCTAAAAAAGTAAAGAAAAGCGAAAGCAAAGTTTTTTTTGTTAGAGGATTTCAACGTTCTGGTACCAACTGGGTTTGTAATTTGTTAAATCTTCATCCGGAAATTAGTTGTGTTGGAGAATTTCATTTTAAACAATTGTATAATGCCCAGCTTGAATTGTTAAACCGACCGTACATTGAAAAGGCAAACAAGACATCCTTTATAAAAAAAGAATTTGTCAATTTTGTTGAAAAAGTAGTAAAAGAACATGCGGGCCATAATTTATGGTGTGGCGACAGAACGCCTTGTGCTTTAGAAGATGTTTTGATTGAAAATAGAAAATACATTTTAATACACCGAGATGGAAGAGATTGTTTGATAAGTTGGATATATCATTTGTTTAGGTTAGATACTAAATATGGAGCCGAAATGGAAGCAAAAAAAGAAAAATTTGTGAAAAATCCTGAATATTTTGAACATAATAAAAATGCTCTATTAAATAGATATTGGACAAAAAAAATTGCTCGTAACTGGAATTACAGAGTTTTAAAAGATTTGAAGACAATTGAAGACATTGAAAACAAAAAAATTGAAGTTGAGTATAAATTTATAAAATACAAAGACCTAATTGCAAGCACGGAAACTATTAGAAAAGAGCTTTATGAATTTTTAGGTGTAGATTATAATGATGCCAAAGCTTTGAACAATAAAACTACTCCTGGATTTGAAATACACCTGCCTTATGAACACAACCGAATTGGTAAAGCAGGCCGGTGGAAAGAATATTTTACAGAAGAACAAATAGAATGGTTTGAAGAAATTGCCCACGAAGCATTACTTAAACTTGGTTACCCTATATACACCAAACAAAATTATAAGGTGCTTTGAAAGGAAAAATCAAAATATTTGTAACCTTTATAAAAATGGCATTCAGCTATCCTAAAAGTTTTCTAAAGCAATTAAACGGACAAAACTTAGTAGTATTAAAGAGAGCTTTAACAAAAGAATCGCCCCTAAATATAATAAAAAACGCACGAAAACTACTCCAAAATACCAATAGCAATACAATTAATGATGCCAAGAAAAGTGTTGAAGAATTTGTTAATTCTATTAATAAAAAAGATTTAAAAAACAAAGAAGTAATAATTTTAGCCAGCCACGAAGCAAGTAGAAGCGGCGCCCCTTTAATTATTTTAGAAGTTGCAAAATATTATAAAACAAAATATGACGTTTTACCGATTCAGCTAATTTGTGACGGCGGGGAATTAATGGACGAGTTTAAGTTGGTTGGTCCTGCCTATTTACTCAAATACTACTTTAATGCGGCTTTGTTAAAAGAAGAAATGACTCATTTAATGAAATTATTAAATGAGCAAACTTCTATAAAAAAGGCCTACATAAACTCAGAAGGAGCCGGAAATTTATTAAAGTTTATTAAAAGAGGTGGCGTTGAAATGGCAGTTTCATTAATACACGAAATGGGTCATTATTACGATAAAAATGCCTGGCCTCACATTAATAAACATGCCGACAAAATTGTTTTTCCAGCAGAATTGGTAAAACAAAAAGCATTAGAAAATACAAAATTTGAGGAGCAAAAATTAAGTGTTATTGGACAAGGTTTGCTAAAAACAGAAATATTACGAGCCGATAGAAAAGAAGCAAGAGTTTGGCTGAGAAAAGAGTTAAAAGTTGAATCAAATGCAATACTAATTTTGAGTTGTGGTATTTTAATTCAACGTAAGGGCATTGATATTTTTATTTTATCTGCCATTAGTTTCTTAAATCAATATAAAGGTAAGCAACCAGTCTATTTTATTTGGCTTGGCGAAGAAAGTGAGCATTATTTTTTAGACTGGAATAAATCTGACATTGACATAAGTGGCCTTCATAAACAAATAAAATTAATTGGTAATAGGAAGGATACTATTCCATACTTTGTTGGTAGTGATGTGTTTTACATGTGCTCACGCGGAGACCCCTACCCTTGTGTAGTACATGAAGCAGTTGCTGCAAAATTGCCTTTGATAATATTTGATAAGGCAACTGGTTTTGAAAGCAAAATTTTAGAACAATTTGGGTTTATTATCAATTATACTGATATTGCAGAAGTTGTTAGTGCATTAGACGTAATAATCTCAAAAGGTAAAATAAGTTATTTTTATCAAAATATTGAAAATTGGAACAATTTTTTGGACAATAAAAAGTATTGTGAAACTTTGTATAAATTGTAACAAACTTGAGAATATTGACAAAGAAATCATTAAATGAAGCCATTTAATCATATTTCTATACCGATTAATAAATATTAAAGTCAATAATAATAATTTGCAGTATATTTGGAAATATAAATGTTAGTTAATTAACATCATAAAAAACAATTTTATTAAATAACTTAAAATAAAAAAAATGAAAAATTTAATTATTACTTTTTGCTTATCGATTGCGGTAAGTTTAGCTTTTGCCCAAATTGACGTTGTAGGGCCAGGTGGCGATGTTGGTATTGGTGTAACATATCCTACAGAAAAGGTTGATATAAGGGGTAACCTTAAAATTAGGGGTAATTTTGCTACCATTGGATCTGAAGCTGGATCTGCTTGGACTTCTTTAAGAATTGGAGAAGGAAGATCTGGCAACGGTTCATCTTATTTTGATTTAGTTTCGAGAAGTGATGAAACATTTGGTATTCGTTTTGTAAGCTTTGACTATGGAGTAGGTAGTTTAGCACATGCAGGTTCAAGTCAGTTAGTTGTTAGAACAGATAAAGCTAATGCACCTCTTTGGTTTAGAACTGGAGGTAATCCAACCAATCGTTTAGTTGTGGCAGCCAATGGCAACGTTGGTATAAATACTAATAGCCCTGGCGTTAAGCTGGAAGTGCAAGGTTGGGCTGCTAAACCAGGTGGTGGTGATTGGACCGTTGCCTCTGATAGAGCTATCAAAAAAGAAATTAGTGAGTTCAATATGGGCTTATCAGATATATTAGAATTAAACCCAGTTTATTACAAATATAATGGGAAAGCAGGTATTAAAGATACGGAAACCAGACATGTTGGACTAATTGCACAAGAATTTCAAAAAGTTGCACCTTATGCAGTTAGAAATTTAAAATATCAAGAAATTATTAATGAGGGAGATGACAAAGCATATAAAACAGGTGAAACAATGGACTACCTAGCCATAGATGGTTCGTCAATAAGATATATGCTTGTAAATGCGGTAAAAGAGCAACAAGAGTTAATTGAAGCTCAAAATAAAATGATTATTGATTTACAAAGTACAGTAGCGGATTTAGTTGAAAAAGTAAACAACGGAATAGATAACTCCAGTTCGAGCACTTTAATTAACTTGGTTGGTGATAAAAATGTAGCTAAATTATTTCAAAATACTCCAAATCCATTAAAGAATGTTACAAAAATAGACATATATATACCGACAGATGTTAAAAGCGCTAATCTTAAAATTCAGGATTTGAATGGGAAATTAATTGAGAAAATTGACATTAGCGAAAGAGGAATTCAAAGCTTAGATGTAATATTAAGTGATTTCGCTTCTGGTTTATATACTTATACTCTTGAAACAGATGGAAACATAATTGATTCTAAAAAGATGATAATCGAATAAAATTTTTAATTATTAATTATAAAAAAGCTGTCTTTTGTAAGACAGCTTTTTTTATATATAGCTCTCTTGTAAATGTTTTCTAAAGTGAATTGCTAGTGGGTCTCAATAAAAATGGTTCTATCACAATCTTAGTGAAAACCTTAGCTTTGTAAAAAATGGATAAAGATGTTTGCAGAAACTTTTTTAAACAATTTATTGAAATTAGACGACAATTGGGTTTTTGATGGTGTACACAATCATACCGACAAAGAGATTCATTTGTCGGTTAATTACCTTTCTGACTATGGCAAATTAGAGCCGAATTATGAGCTAAGTAAAGTATTTGATTATGTTAATGAGCGCTGTTGGCGACATTTAGATATATTTAAATACAAGTGTTATCTTACTTGCAGGTAATAAGAATATAAACTGATTTAGGAGCACCTTAAATTTGGTTTAATAGAGCAAGAAAATTTATTAGTGAGCCGAGCCTAGAAAGCAAGAGAAGATTTTATAAGTATGTGTAATTACCAAAACACAGAAGCGCAAGCAAAGCTACTATTGAAAATCTGGATCAAAAAAACCAGGCAAATAACCAGCGAGGCAGTACAAAAAGTAGTCAATATATTCAGCAATCATTTTAGTGGAGTAGCCAATGCATTACGCTTAAAATTAAACAACGCAATGGCAGAAAATCTAAACGGTAGAATACAAGAAATTAAAACAGTCGGAAAAGGTTACCGAACCTTTGAGGGCTTTAGAAGTACTGTCTTATTCTTCTATGGCGGACTTGATTTATATCCAAAAAATTATAATATTTAATTAAGGTTGTGGTGAAACCGAAACATTTATATGGAAAATAAATGGAATAACAGAATGCTTTTATATTTTATTAATGATGTAATATTAGGAAATTATTTAAAAGAAAAGCACATATTAGATATTAATCAAACTCCATTTATCACCCTAATACTATGGCAATTGCATAAAATTTGATGGCTGATTATGTAGTAAGATCTAACATTATTTTTAGAAATGTATTTTTTTTGTGGTTTAATACGACTTAGCGCACTCTAAAAATTAGCCCCGTTTTCTATGGTTTATCCAAGCATTATTTAGTTTTTTTTTGATTTATAACTTGTTTTTTTGACATTTAGCTATAGCTGCGCCATCCTCGT
>Ga0209828_1000801_pt1 | contig 29825 bp, 23 predicted proteins | sample MaitaG_FD_187429 | JGI IMG/M metagenome (GOLD analysis project Ga0209828, IMG submission 187429) | Marine algal microbial communities from Maine, USA - Maine_Asex2 metaG (SPAdes) (version 2) | ecosystem: Host-associated > Algae > Red algae > Unclassified | place: Maine, USA | collected 2015-01-05
TGAAAGTGCCTTTAAAAATAAAATTCCATTAGTGGTAGTAATGGGCGGCGGCTATGCAGAAGATATTAAGTTGATTTTACAAGCACATACCAATACTTTTAAGGTAGTTCAAGATGTAATGTTTTAAAATTAGATATAGAACCAAGAGTTAATTTTTATAAAGAGTCAAAAAATAAGTTTGATATTGTTTATAATGTTGAGTTTATATGACACTATCCTAACGAATGATTATATATTGTTAGTATCCGTTTTTTTTACTTTCATCTATAGTTTCAAGCTCACTGTTCTCAAGTTTGTTTGATACTTACATCTGTACCAATTGATATCTTTCAAAAAGACGTTTTTATTAGAGTTTGCAAATGTTACGTGCCACGTTTTTTAAATTGAAATCCGTTTTTGTTTAAAATTGGCAAGATTAGATTTTCATAAGATTTAATTATTTCCTGTGATTTGGCCATATCACTTCCAGATATTGAATAAACAAATATTATCGTTGCTTCAGTACTTTCGTCCATAATTGACATTTTCCTTACTCGGAAAGAAGAGCCTTCGAGGATTTCTTTTTGCATTTCTGGAAACTCTAATATTATCTCATTTTTAATATTATTATCGTTGGCTTTCACAATCTCAAGGATTCGATTGGCCTGTAATTCAATTTTATCATTAGTCGTTTCCATGACAAGAGAACCACTATTCGTAATAGTAAGATTGCAACTTATTAATGTTGCAAGTAAAATAATCAACGTAATTTTTTTCATAATTTATATTTCTATTTAGTAATCTAAGGTCTTTGATTTTTAATGGATATTAACGTTGAGTGTATGTTTAGTGTGGAAATAGAAAGTCAGAAGACTTTCAATTTTGCACGAGGCAAAACATTTTGTTTGCCTTTATCTTTTTTAATCAAAAGTCAAATCAAAATGATTTGACGGTCTTTGTAAAAATACACAAAACTTTAGGTTAAACACTAAACTCCGCAAAATATACACATTGTTGCACTAGTAGCTTTAACAAAGTTAACTTTCTAATTTAAATATTATTAATTTATGCTGTTTTTCAATTTTCAAAAAAATATTTAAAATGAATCAAAAAAAAGAACTTATTTAGAAACTGCATTTGTAGCAGTACCAGCATTTAAAACCTTGTACCACCAACTTTACCAAAAAGTAAAACTCAATGGTATGAGTGAAAGCACTTTAAAAAACTATTCGCGACCATTGGCAAAAATGGCCATTTATTTTGGTTGCAATCCTACCAATTTAGATTTAGAGCAAGTGCAAGATTATTTGCTTTATTTAAAAGAAAGTGCAACACCGAGTCAGCGTTATTTTAAGCATTGCATTTATGGTTAACGCTTTGCTTACCAAAAGCAACATATCATCAAAACAAAAAAGAAACTACAAAAAGTGGTAACAGAATAGCTATTCAAAAATGTACCTATCCAAAACAAAATTGTCGGCTATTAAATGGTTGCAGCATTAAAAAAATAATATTACAAGTAAAATTAGCTGCTAAAACCCACAAAAGATAAGTAACTCAACTTTTAAAAATACATAGCTTAACAGCTTAATAATCAGAAGCTTACAAAAACAAGTTTTCCGAAAAAAATCCGGTTCTGTGCAACTAAGGAGTAAAAGTATAGGTCGTAAACGACTAGGTTTACTCCTTAATTATTGTAGGCCGTTTCTGATTATTTTTCTTTTAGCAATACTTTAAAATTATATAGCAAAGATTTTCTTTTTGATTTTTTTCTAATATCAGTTAACCAACCTTTACGATTTGAGGAATATATATATTCTGTTGTTTCTTTGGTTTTATAATTGATCAATTTCATATTTTCTAATAGACCTCTATCAGAATAGCGATAGACGATTTCCTTATATTTGATTCCTTTTTCATCCAAGTAAAGCTCAGACAATAATTTGTCTTTTACTGTCGTCTCAATTTTAAAAGGCTTTTCTGTATCTTTTTCATAAAATTCAGTTATGTTTTCTTGAGGTATTTTTTTCTGAGATAAATACTTTTCTTTGCTAATTTCATTATTGTCAGAGTCAGTTTTTATAACAGTAGAATATTTTGAATCATCAAGGTATTCAAATTGTTTTGTGGTTGCAATTCCATTATCTATTAAAATCTCTTTCAATAGTTCTCCATTGTCTCCAAAGTGCTTCTCCAAACGAATTGTTTCATTTTTATTATCATCGTATAAAACATTTATTTCTATATTGTTTGCTTTTATACTTAGCTCTCTCAGAAAGCTGTCTTTTAATGAATAAGTGAATATAGAATCATTTTTAAATATGTTAAAAGTCCCATAGATAAGAGTTTCTGACTTATCATAATAATTTATTTTTTCAATTTTATTCTGGCTATTATATAGAATTTCTTTTTTAACTATTGGTCTGTTTTCAATTAAGGTGTAAGATGTCAAATTTCCTTTTTCATCAAAATCAATTTTGGAGTACCCTTGCCGATTATTTACAAGAACATAAAGCCCCTTAATATGATTTTGTTTTACATATTCGTTGATACTCAGATTACTACTTTTGAGATAAATGTCAAATAGTTCTTGCGGTTCATTTTCCATTTCTTGTCCAAAGATGTATAGTGGAAAAAATGTAATTAGTAATAAGATTTTAATATTCATATATTTAAAGATTTTTAGTTTGTTTAAGTGGCTTACAACAATATATATCAGTAACTCACCTAATCATTCAACTTCAAAACCGCCATAAAAGCCTGCTGCGGCACTTCTACATTACCAATCTGACGCATCTTCTTTTTACCCTTTTTCTGCTTTTCTAACAATTTACGTTTTCTTGAAATATCACCACCATAACATTTAGCAGTTACATCTTTTCGCATGGCAGAAATGGTTTCACGGGCAATAATTTTAGCACCAACGGCAGCTTGTATAGCTATTACAAATTGCTGACGAGGTACTAACTCTTTTAACTTCTTACACAAACGCTTACCAAAATCAAATGCTTTTGTGCGGTGAATTAAGGCAGAAAGCGCATCTACCTTTTCACCGTTAAGCAACATATCCATCTTTACTAAATCGGATTGGCGGAAATCAATTAAAAAATAATCAAACGAAGCATAACCTCTGGAAATTGATTTTAATTTATCGTAAAAATCAAATACAATTTCAGCTAAAGGCATTTCCCAGGCTAATTCAACCCGGTTTTCTGATAAATAGGTTTGGTTAATTAAGGTGCCACGCTTTTCCATACACAATTTCATTATTGAACCAATATAATCTGGCTTTGTAATAATTTGTGCTTTAATGTAAGGTTCTTCAACGTAATTTAAGGCAGAACCATCTGGCAAATCAGAAGGATTATGCACCATTATTTTATCGCCTGCTGTAGTATATGCATAATAACTTACGTTTGGCACAGTAGTAATTACTGACATATCAAACTCTCGATCCAATCGTTCCTGCACAATTTCGAGATGAAGTAAACCTAAAAAACCGCATCTAAACCCAAAGCCCAAAGCAATGGAAGTTTCGGGTTCAAAAACCAAACTAGCATCATTTAATTGCAGCTTTTCTAATGAGTCGCGTAAATCTTCATAGTCATCATTATCAATAGGGTAGATGCCTGCAAAAACCATTGGTTTTACATCTTCAAAACCTGCAATACTTTCTTGGGTTGGGTTGTGAGCTGTTGTAATAGTATCGCCAACTTTTATTTCTTTACTTTGCTTAATACCCGTAATAATGTAACCCACATCACCTGTGCTTAGTCGGTCGCATTTTTCTTGTTTGTATTTTAACACGCCAATTTCATCGGCAAAATATTCTTTACTGGTATTAACAAATTTAACTTTATCGCCTTTGTTTAAAGTACCGTTAAAAATTCGGAAATAAGCCTCTACACCTCTGTAGTTATTAAACATAGAATCGAATACAAGTGCCTGTAAAGGCGCCTCAGGATCGCCGCTTGGGGCAGGAATTCGATCTACCACAGCTTTCATAATCTCTGGAACACCAATACCTGTTTTACCGCTGGCTTCAATAATAGAATCATATTCACAACCTAATAGCTCAATAATTTGATCTTTTGCTTCTTCGGGCATTGCGCCTTCCATATCAACTTTGTTTACTATTGCTATAATCTCTAAATCGTGTTCAATAGCTAAGTAAAGGTTAGATATGGTTTGTGCTTGTATTCCCTGCGAAGCATCTACCAACAACAAAGCACCTTCGCAGGCCGCAATGGAGCGAGAAACCTCATAACTAAAATCGACGTGGCCAGGTGTGTCAATTAAATTGAAAATATACTTTGTACCATCTAATTCAAAATCCATTTGAATGGCGTGGCTCTTTATAGTAATGCCTCGTTCGCGCTCTAAATCCATGTCGTCTAAGGCTTGAGCTTGCATATTACGTTCGCTTACCGTGTTGGTATATTCTAAAAGCCTGTCGGCTAAAGTACTTTTACCGTGATCTATGTGGGCAATAATACAGAAATTTCTTATGTGCTGCATACAGCGCAAAGATAATCTAAATGATATATCCGTTCAATTTATTTTACAATTGAAAATTAATACTTTTACCAACTTATTGAAGATTACTATTTATGCGTAGAATTATTTATAATAAGATAGCTTTTACTGTTGCTTTACTATTGTTATTAATAAACAATAGTGTAACTGTTCAGTAGAAGTCAGACCTCAGACCGCTTCGCTGTCAGACGTTAGATAAATTCGACTGAGTGAAGTCAAAAACGCTCTTTTTCGCCTCAATTATGTCTTACGTCTAACGTCTGACAATGAAATGGTCTGACTTCTGAATAGTTACACAATAGTTGTAGTTATTTGCCCGAAAACTTTGATGTTACAGAAGGATTTTCTATTTCAGAAACAGAAAAATACATAGTGTTAGAAAATGTTTTACAAGCTAATACAGGTATTATATTTTACCCAGGTGGTTTGGTTGATGCTCATGCTTATATTCCATTATTTTTAAATGAGCAACTGCTTAACTTACCTGTAAAATCGGTTATTGTAAAAATGCCATTAAACCTGGCTGTTTAACGAAGTATCGGGTACTTACAATGCTGTTGGTGGCTTTATAAATTTACAAACCACACATCATTGAAGTTGGCTAAGTTGGTAGAGGAGAAGCTACAATTTATGTAAAGAAAATCCCAATAAAAGTCATGCTGCGATCCAATGCGAAGCTTTAGAGGCTCAGTAACTTAACTATATTTCACAACGGAAGACACTGCGCAAATTGTTCCGTTTCCCGATAGTTATCGCGGACTCCACAATTTCGCAGCGTGACGAAACGAGGTAAGCCGAACAAACGTCTTGCTGCGATTCATTGCGAAGCTTTGAAGGCGCAGTATCTTCCTAAGCAGAATTTTTTAATTAAAGATAATCGTTCATTTCATCAAACCAATCTTTCACCAAATCTTCCATATTCTAATTGTTCTTTTTAATAAGCTTAAATTTCCAAGCTCTGCTCCTGTTTTTAAATTTTTTTTCATTTAAATAACATCATTAATATCAAAAAGCTAAATCACTCCACCTTAAAAACTACCATCTCTTTATCCTTTTGCTTAATGGTTTGAGTAAAAGTTCTTAAAGCTTCAAATTCAGCAACTTGATAAGTGCCTTTGTTAAAAGCCACTTTTCGAGTAACCATAATATTATTGTCATCTATTACGGTATAGTCAATATTAAACTCACCATATTTGGTAACTTCTTGTGTTGGTTTTACGGGTGCTTCAACGGTATAATTTTTCGGATATGCAATAAAAATAACGTCTACTTTTGTAAATGGATATTGCAAATATATTGGTTTTGTGCGTTCTGCTTCGTTAAAATAAATTTCCTGATTGGTAAAAAAGTCATTTAACTTAAAAAATATTCTGCTGCCTTTTTTAGTAAACCCAGTACCTATATCGCCAGTAATTGATATGTTGCATTTTGGAACAATTTCATTTGTTGTTGGACTTACTTTATAGTCGGTCATTTTAAAATTGTTAATCATATTAACATCCGCCAGGCGGTTAATTTGTTCTACATTAGTTAAGTTGTCAAAGTTCATTAAACCACTTTCCTGCAAAACTATTGCACTTAAGGTTTTCTCAATTTCAACAGAAATATCATCAGCATCTTTTATGTTTATATAGTATTTGCTCTGGCTACTATTGTCATCTTTATTGTAAGCCCTGGTTTTAACTAATTTGCTGTTAGTTCCATCAACTGCGAGGGCGTACCTATCGCTTGTAAAAGTGCCTAAATAACCAAAAGGGTTGCTTTGGCTGGTACACTCTAACCAAACGGTATCTTGCTCAATTGGTATAGTTAAAATAGCGTGGTTAAAATTAGAATTTGGCTTTTGATTTACTTTCCCAAACGAATATTTACCAGCATTAATAGTGGTATAATAAGCTGGAATGTCAAACTCGTCTAACAAAATTTTAGTGTAATACGACAAAGCTTTACAGTCACCATATTTTTTCTGATGTGTAAAACCTGTTTCTTGCGGTTTCCAACCACCAATTCCGAGTTGCACACTTACATAGCGCGAGTTATCTTGCAAATAGTCGTAAACTGCTTTGGCTTGTTCCAGTTTGTTTTCTTTAAATGGAATTTCTTTTTTAATATCTATTAGTTCGGCCGCTGTTAAAGTATTGCTGTTGCTAAATAACTGAGACTGGAAATCGCCAAAAGTTTGCCAACTATCAAAACTGCCTTGGTAATCAAAAAACTCAAATTTGTTGCAATTTACTTCTAAAACAGGGTAATAATCTAAGCTGTTGTAGTTGTAAGATTCATAATCAAAATGTTCAATATTTTGAATAAAGGCAGTATAATTTTTACCGTTACCTTTTGGCCTTGGCATATTATAATTGTTGAAAATTAAATCTGCATTAGTATTATTGATAATTTTATAAGATGCTTCTTTTACATATTGAGTATTGTTTTCCTGCGGATCCCAATCGGGTATAAACATAGTACCACTAATAATTTTTTCATACTCAACATTAATAAAGTAAGGAAATTTGTTCGCACCAATATCTAAAATAATTGCTCTAGAATCTGTTGCTAAGTTTGAGCCATCGGCTGCAAAATCTTTAAAATCTTTTCTTTTATATTTTTTTGTTTTTGAACCAGGTACCTCAACTATAACTTCTATATTGCTAATTTTATGCTCTGGTGAATAATGTAATATTATCTTATTTACATATTCTTCAAATTTATTGAGCACTTCAACTTTATAACTTTTCTTTACTGTTACTTTGTTTAAGCTTTCAATATTTATTTCGGTATTAGAATAATGTAAGATGCTGTTTTTGGTAGCTGCATAACTGCAAAAAAACATTAACAAAAGCCCTAGGGTAACCAATATTTTTTTCATAATATTACTTTCTTTTTAAAACTAACAATTCATTTTGAAGTGTGCTGTAACCTTCAAATAATTGTTTTATAGAAGGATATTCTTCAACCGTATAGAAAGTATCTTTCAATAAAAAATCACACATAACATCAATTGAATTTGCAGTATTAGATGCTAAAAAATTGAATTTAGCTTTTCCACCCTCTAAAGCAACACGTTGGTTTTTCAAAGGCTCTACTTCCCAATTTTCATCAAAACTTAATTTGTAAATCACTTTTTCGCCAATGCTATATGGAAAATTTAAATTAGAATAACGTTGTTCTCTTTCAAAAGGATTTTTTTTCATGCCTCCATAGCTTATAGGTTCTAAGTATAAAATATCTTCTGAATCGTAAGTTTCGCTAACATTAAATTTAATAACCAAAGGCTTATCGTAATCAGGTTCTGATACTGTAAAATCAGTTATGGGCTTTTCAAAATCTTCTATAAAATCTTTTTTGAAAGCTTCCGCTCCATCTTCTTTTATTTGGTTAATTATGCTAAAAGCAGCATACTTGCCATATTTAATTGAAACGCTTTCGGTGTAAACACCTTCTTTCAATTGCGCTTGAATAAAAATAGATTCAGAAGACTTTCTGCCGCTTTTTAAATTATGCCAACCATTTAAAGTTTCGTGCAGTATGTAGCCATCACCATTTAAAAGTTCAGTTTTTAATTCGCCAAGTGGTAAGTTAGATGCCGCATCTACCACCACCCAACCATCGGGCATTTTTATACCAGCTAAAACATAATTAAAACGTTTAGCATCAGCAAAAACAGGGTGAGGCAAACCATTACCTCTAGTACTTGCTATAATTGGAGCAGTTAAAAAACCAGCTTCATTTAGCACCATTAAATAAGTTAAGTTAATATCAGCAACACTTCCGGCACCTTTGTTAATTAGTTGTTTGCCATTGTTTTCACTATACTTTCCGTAGTAATTATCCCAACTTACCTTAGCTTTCAAACGGTTTAAAATTTCTTTTGCAAAATCAATATCGGCAGTACGTTTTGCCAAATTTAAAGCTCTTAACATTCCTTTCTTTTGGGTTACTTTTCCTATTCCTTCACTATTAAGAAGGGTTTTATTCATAGCACCGTAATCCGAAGAGAAATCTTTATACAGAGGAACAATTCTCACTAATTGAAAATTAATTTTTCCATAAACATCACTCATATTAGGTTGAAAAGGCTCTTCATATATTGGTGCAATTTTTTCACTTTTTAGTAAGCCTGTACTGCTATCAAAGGCCCAATTATCTTTTGCACTTTCGCCGCTTTCTATGTTATAAACATTGCCCGTCATATAAATTTTGTAGTGAAAGGCATTGTCAATATCGTACTCTAAAATATTTTGGGCAACTGGTATATCAAACTGCAATTGCCAGGGATCTATGTAAGAATAAATATCAGATTCAACTTCGTACGAATATTCAAATATAGAACCTACTTGTACATTCGGAATAACAAAGCTTAGCTCTTTATAGTAATCATTTTTGCGGGTTTCAAATTTATCATCCGATTTTAATTTAGTTTCAACAACTTGGCCATTTTCCAAATTATAACAAATAGCTTTTAAACCTCTAACCCTTTCTGAACGCTCTCCTTTTGGTGCATATAAAGGTATTTTTACAGTAGCATAATCTTTACCATCTTTATTATACACTTTAAATCGTTTGTGTATATGGTACGATACATTTTCTAAGTTAATCCATATAGTGCCTTTTGATAATAAAATTTCTGCGCTTACATCAGGTGAATATTCACATTCGGTTTTTGTAAGTTCGGCGTTGCTAACCTTACCAAACTTAATTTTCGAATTTTTAGTTTGTGCAGGTAAAAAATTGCAACTTAAATAGCTTAGGAGTAAACAAATAAAGAGATGTTTCATATAAAGATAGCTTATGTTATATTAAAAGCAAATCTAAGAATATTTAATAAGAAAAATAATAGTTGTTTTCCGTGATATTTATAGAAGTATTACTTTCTGGTTAGCACCAATACTTCGTTATTTAAATTTGTCATTCCCTCAAAAAAATCTTTTACTACTAAATATTCATTTGTCGGAAAGCATATTTCATTTAGTTTGTACTTACTTACTACATCAACAGTATTACCGTTTTTTGAGGTAAGATAATTAAAGGTGGCTTTATCGTTTGCTAATACTAATTTAATATGATTGGGCAACTGCTCCAAGTTCCAAACATCATTATAATTAATGGAGTAAGCAACTTTAACAGTTGAATAAAAATCAAAATTAAGTGATGAATATCTTATTTCTCTTTCTAGTGGGTTTTTAAATAAACCTGCATATTTTATTGGGCTAATATATATTGGATTTTTGTTTTCAAACTTTTGACTGTATGTAAATTGAATAGTAAAGGGTTTTTTGTAATCTTGTTCTGAGACAGTAATATTAGTGATTTCATCATTTATTTGAGCAAGCAAATATTTTTTGAATTTCTCTATTCCATTTTTTTTAATGTAGGAAATGTAAGGATAGGCTTTGTATTTGTTATACTTTAACAAAACATTTTCAGTATAAGAATCTTGTTTTAAATCAGCCTTTATAAAAACAGAAACATTACTTGCTCTATTTTCGTTTAAATTAAGCCACCCATTTTCGGTTTTATGAACAATGTAACCATTTCCATTTAAAAGCTTTAGAGGTAATGCTGCAAACGGCAAAGTTGTGGTAGCGTCAACTGCAATCCAACTATCAGCAATTTTTATGCCTGCTATAACATAGTTGAAACGATTAACATCTGCAAAAGTTGGATGCGGTTTACCGTTACCGCGTGTACTTACTAAAATTGGGGCAGCATTAAAACCGGCTTCAATTAAAGTTCTCACATAAGTTAAATTAATATCAGCCACGGAACCCTCGCCTTGTTTAACCGTTTGTATGCCATAATTATAGCTAAATTTACCTATTCTCCCGTTTGAGCTTACTTTCAAATTTAACTGGTTTAAAATTTCTTCTGCAAATGCTAGGTTAGGCTCTTTTTCTTTTAAGTCTAATGCTTTTAAAACTCCTTTGTTTTTCAACAACTTTCCAAACCTTTCATCTGTTATAAGGTTTTCACTAAGCGCATTGTAGGTGGTAGAAAAATCTCTTCTTTCGAGGTTATCTCTAACAAACTGAAAATTAATTTTTCCGTAAACTTCATTCATGTTGGGTTGAAAAGGTTCTGGATAAATTGGATAGCAAATTTCGCTTTTTAACAAACCTGAATTGCCATAATAGCCCATACTATCAGATTTGTTTTGACCATCAGAAATATTACCAGTTAAATAAATGTTATATAAAAATGCGTTGTCAATAACATATTCAAAAACATTCAATTCAACAGGTATGTCAAACTGTAATTGCCAAGGCTCTATATTATAATGATATTTTGATTCTTTGCGATACGAAAACTCAAATACAGAACCAACCTTTACATTAGGTATTACAAAATTTAGTTCATTGTAATATTCGTTTATTCGGTTGCCGTGTTGATCATTCGCTTCTAATTCGGTTTTTACTATCTCACCATTTTCAAGGTTATAACATACACCTTTTAAACTTTGTATAATTTCATGAGGTGAACCACCTGAGGCATATAAGTATACTTTTACGTTAGCATATTTTTTACCATCGCTTTTATATACTTTGTAACGTTTGTGTACATAATAATCAACTGCATTTTTTGATATTTCTAAATAGCACTCTGATAAAAATAATTCTGCACTAGCTTCTGGTACATAGCTACATTTTGTTCGTTCTAATTCTTCTATACTTACCTCGCCATATTTAATTTTTGCATCTATACTTTGCGCTGGTAAAAAAATGCAAGCTAAATAGCTTATGATAAACCAAATAAAGAGATGTTTCATATAAAAATAGCTTATGTTATATAAAAAGCAAATCTATAAATATTTAATAAGAAAAATAATAGTTGTTTTCCGTGATTTTTTTTGTTAAGCTTTTCTTACAAATTCTGATTTTAAGCCCATTGCACCAAAGCCGTCAATTTTACAGGCAATGTTATGGTCACCATCAACTATACGAATGTTTTTTACTTTAGTACCAGCTTTTACAGGGCCTTGTGCACCTTTAACAGTCAAACTTTTAACTACAATTACTGCATCTCCATCTTTTAAAATATTACCATTAACATCTTTTACCAGCTGGCTTTCTTCTAACTCAACTTCATTAGGGTTCCACTCGTTGCTGCACTCAGGGCAAGCATAACTGTTTTCACTATTGTAATAACCATAAGGGCATTGGCATTGTGGACATGGTTTCATTTCATCACTCATAAATAAATGTTTTGATGTGCAAAATATAGATTAATTATTTTTTGTAAAGATATTCTTTTGCTTGAATTTCTTTACCAAGAAAAAATTTTAAAAGCTTTATTAAAAACTCATTTTGTAACTGTTGAGTAGAGGTCAGAAGTCAGACCGCTTCGCTTTCAGACGTCAGATTAATTCGGTTAAGCGGGGGCAAAAACGCTCTTTTTCGCCCAAATTATGTCTAACGTCTAACAATGAAATGGTCTGACTTCTGAATAGTAACCTCATTTTATAAAAAAAGACGTAACTTCATATTGTTTAAAAGCTCACTTTATAAAAAAGCTGTATTTTTATGAAAATATCTAAACAATGAAACATTATAAATTAGAATATCTTTTTGCCTTATCAATTATTGTGCTGTTTAGTGCGTGTACTATTAACTTACAATCAAAAATAGCGAAAGACCCTTTAGCGGTAAAAAATTTAAATTTAAGCAACAAATTTTTAAAAGAAATACCAAAGGAAGTTTTTGAATGTAAAAATTTAGAAACCTTAGTGCTTTTTAGAAATAGCATTACCACCATACCCAAAGAAATTGGAGAATTGAAAAAATTGAAACGTTTAATACTGGCCGCTAATAAAATTGAGGAGTTACCAGAAGAACTGTTCTACCTAACAAATTTAGAATATCTATCTATAGCTTTTAATAATATTTTAAAAATTCCGCCGGCAATTGGTAATTTAACAAAATTGGAAACACTAAAATTAAACAATAACAAAATAGCAGTAATGCCTGCATCGTTTACTTTTTTAGAGAAGTTAGATGAATTTACAATAGCAGAAAACGATTTAATTTTTTTACCAGAAGAAATTGGTGGTATGCATAGCTTAGAGTATTTTGATATTAGTGGAAACAATATTGAGCAATTACCTTCTAATATTGGCTTACTTCAAAGTTTAATTCAACTTACTATGACTGGTAATGGAACCTTAACTTATGTACCTGATAATATTTGCAATTTACAAAACTTAGAAACGGTATATATTGATGACAACTCTTATGTGCCAGGTTGTTGGCTAAATAATAGACAGCGCTTTCCACAAATTATTGTAGTGCAGTAAATTGTTCAATCACATTTGTAATCTCATTTTCATAAATTACTTTCATGCTATCCCAATTATATTGTGTTACAAATTGCTGAACGTTTTGTTTTCTTAAAATTTTTACGTTAAAAATCATACGTTGTAATTGATGTGCAAAAGCTTTGTCTTCATCATAAAAAAAAGCGTTTTGTAACTTTTCGGGTATATGCTCAACATATGCCAAACGTTTTGGCAATAATGGTATGGTATTGCAATAAATGGCTTCTACTACACTTATTCCAAAAAAATCTTGTAAGGCAGTAACTGGTAATATATCTGCCAATTGTAAATAATGGATGTACTCATTTTCATCTTTACAAAAACCAAATTGTACTAATTCTTCTTTAAATAAGTGAGGTATTTCAACAAAAATTTTAGGGCTACGCTTAAACTGCTCGCCTAACACCGCCAACTTAAATTTTACACCATTTTGTTTTAGTGTAAGAAGGGTATTAAAAAATAAATCTGGATTTTTGTCATATTCCCAACGATGATTCCATACAATTAAAGCAGCCTCATTCAATTCATTTCTTTTTTGTTGAAGTGCAGCTTGAGTATTAAACCGATTTAAGTTTAAACCTAAATAGAGTACCTTACTTTTAGCTTTAATTGTTTCAACAGTTTTAGCATTATTATAATCTGGAAACTGATTTAAAAACGGAGGCAAAGCATTTAAAAATGAATTTAAATGGTAGTTAGAATTAAACCAAAGTTTATCTGCTACTAAAGCACTAGTATAATTTATAAATTGATAGGCTGCATCTCTTTTTGTTTTAGTATCAGTATCGGTTTTTGACCAAGGGTAAGTGAGCTGGTTTTCGTGAAAATAGACGGCTACTGGCGTGTTTAAAATGTTTTTACCAGCCAATGTTTTAAACAATGGTAGGTTTAGCATATCGCTCACTACAATTAAATCGAATTGTTTGTTTATAGCTATAAATTGTTGTGCAATCTCTATTGCTGCTCCTTGCATGCGCCATTTCCAATGGCGACCAGGCAAAGTAATACTTGTATATTTAAAGTTTGTATGTTGTATTAACCCATTTAACCATTGCTTATGCGAGCCAGTATAAAAGGGTTCTACAACTAATATTTCCAAAATTTACTTACCTAATTTAAAGCCCAACTTTTCTTCAAATGCCTTTTTTTGATCTTCACTCATATCTTCAGCCATTGCTTTTATAGTGTAGCCGCCGTATAGCATGTCATCTTTTAGGTACATCCAATCAACAATATCATCGTATTCAATTTTAACTTTATCTCCACTTTTTACATGGGTTAAATGTTTCGGTTGGTTCGCAATAAAACCTACCAAGGCATTACTATTATCATATCTTAAATTGTCAATCCAAATATGTTCTTCCTGCTCAAAATTACGGATAGCCATTTTTATGGAATAGTTGTAATTGTCTAAATCTAACTTATTTTCAAAAACATCTAAAAAATCGATTTTCAATGTTTTTTTAGCTTTTTCAATACCACGTTTTATTGCTAACTCGGTGTTTCTATCTGTTTTGTTTTTGTTGTCAGCAGCTTCATTAGTTTCTTTACTTTGGCAAGCAAACAACAGCACACAAAAAACAATAGAAAACCCTACAATTATATTTTTCATTTTATTTTTTAATTAAACACCACAAATGTAAAAAAGCCCTGTTAGAAATTCGACTAACAGGGCCACTCAATTTAAATTTCGTCAATTTTATTTTACAACTATCTTTTTATTATTTCTTTTTTCCCCTTGTATAATTTCTAAAATGTAAGAACCACCAGCATTGTTTTGCAAATCAATTGCTTCATTAAACTCGCCACTAAAATTTTTGAAAAACTTATTGTAAACAATCTTACCATTAAGGTCATAAATATTTACTTCTGTATCAACTGGTTTTTCAACATCAAAACTTAACTTAAATAAACCTTCGCTTGGGTTAGGGAAAAACTCAAAATGAGCTAATTCTAAATCATCTGTTTTTAATTTACTGTTAGCACTTATTTCTTGTAGTTTTTCTTCATCTTCTTTATCTAAATCGGTAATCATAATCATTACACGAGTATCTTTTTTAAAAAAGTTTTCATCTACCTCAAAGTCACCGTCTTTCAACTTTTCTATCCAATTAAAGTATTCAGGCATCTCGTTCTCCATTTCACTTTTCATTAATTCAACCTCAGCATTTTTGGTTTCACCTGCTCTTTCATACTGTACTTTAATAACATCGCCAATGTTTAAATTATTGATGTAATCAGTTATTGCTTCTACCGAATTAATTTCTTCATCATCAACAGAAATTATTATATCACCTTCTTTTAAACCTGCTTTTTCTGCTCCAAAACCATCGGTAATACCGTTAATTACAACTTTATCATCTTCGCTTTTTATCATTACGCCCATTACAGGCTTATTTTTTGCATTTAAATCATTGTTAAATGATCGTTGCTTTTTAATAGTTACTTCGTTTGGTGGCATTAATTCTACTTTTGCTGTTTCAGTTATGTTGTCTCTTTTATACTCTACAGTTACAAAATCACCAGCTTCAAGTTCGTTAATGTATGCTATTATTTCATCTACAGATTTCATAGTTTTGTTATCAATGGCAGTAATAATGTCACCTGCTTGTAAACCAGCTTTTTTTGCGCCAAAACCTTCATTTAATCCAGTTATTAAAATGCCATCTTCATTATTATCAATCATAACACCCATAATTGCTTTGTTGGCTGGTACTTCTTCAAAATTAAAGAAATCGTACATTCTTCCATCTGGGTTGATGCGCTCCAAATCAAAATCTTTCAATTTGTTTTTCAAATCGTCGGAAAGAAAATTAAAACTATCATCATCAAAATCAATCATTGTATCTAACTTAAAACTGTTGTTTTTCAATTTTTCACTTAGTTCTTCAAAATCAAAATCTTCACCGAAAAAATTGAACATCTGCTTATTGTCGTCTTCGCTTATATCAATATCAGAAAAGTCAATATCCATATCTTCGGCAAGCTTTTCTATCTTATCAATAAATTCGTTTAACTGATCTTCATCACCGCTTTTAAGTTTTAGTTTTAAAGTGGCAGCTTCATCTTTATCAGCTTCATCTATCTGTTTTTGAACATCAATATCTATGTCCATATCATCATCCATATCCATGTTGTGCTCTTCTAACAATTTTTTCAACTCAGGATCATTAGGATCGGTAAAAACTTTATCAATAGATTGCTGCTCTCCATTAACATCTTTTTCAATTTTTATACGTATTTCTTTAGCTGCTTCTTGTGCTACGGCTATGGTTAGGCTGCTACAGGCTACTATTAAAACTAATAAAATTGAATTTATAATATTGAAATTTTTTCGCATAATATTATCTCTTTTTGTGATTCAAAAGTAAAAAGCTAAACATCAAAATTGTGTTAATTGGTATTTAAAGTATGTTAAATCAATAAGATTTAGATAAAATAAAATTTGTTAATTTTAAATATGCAGTAAACTTTATGATGCTTTAGTTACGTTAAATGTTAAATTTTTAAAGCTTTTATGAAACTGCTACATAAAATAAACAGTTAATCTATTGTGCAAAGGGTAAATATAAGTTTAGTTATACTATTATTAACTATTTCATTAATTGGGTTAACAATGCTTCAGTTTAACTGGATAAGCGAATCTTTACAAAACAGAGAAGAACGTTTTAACGATGCAGTTAAAGAAGCATTACATAGCGTATCGCATAGAGTTGAAGAAAAAGAAGCAGCAGAATTAGCCCACAAATATAAAACTGAACTTCAAGAATATTTATATAATTCAAAAAGAAGCATAAAAATAGAAATTGATAGCGTAAGCGGTTTGGAATATATTGAAGATTTAAATTCTTGTGTAGATCCTCAAAAGCGAGTTAACTCTTTAAACATGTTGCAGATAATGCAAGAGATTAACCGGAAAGGCGATTTGTTAAGAAATATTGCAGCCAACTGGTTGTTTAATGTGAGGCCAATAGAACAACGTTTAGACTATGATTATATGAATGACCTGATTGGTCAGGAATTACGATTTAGTGGTGTAGATGCAGAATATCATTATGCTATAAGAATGCCTAAAATTAATCGCATATTTACAATTGAAGAAAATTTAAACTCGGAAATACTAAGTGAAGTACTGCAAACTGATTATAAAACAATATTGTACCATACAGATCCTTTTAACAGATATGCCGAACTGTTAGTTTATTTTCCTAATAAACGTACTTATTTATTAAGTAATATTCAGTTTATGTTGCTGGCATCTTTGGCCTTTATTTTGGTTACTATTATTTGCTTTGCAATAGCTATAAGTACTATTTTTAGACAAAAGAAAATAAGTCAAATGCGTACTGATTTTATAAATAACATGACGCACGAATTGAAAACACCGATCTCTACAATATCACTAGCAAGCGAAATGATTAAAGCGCATAATGTAGTAACCAATCATCCACAAATATTAAAGTATAGCAATATAATTTTTGATGAAAACAAACGTTTAGGTAGGCAGGTTGATAAGGTTTTAGAAATGGCTGCAATTGATAGAGGAGAAATGCAACTAAAACTTACAAATATTAATATAAACGACATCGTGCAAGAAGTAAAACTAAAATCGGAAATAAAACTGCAAGAGCGAGCAGGTAGCATAGATACTTTTTTAAATGCCGAAAGCCCAACAATAATAGGAGATAAGGTGCACATCACTAACGTAGTTTATAATTTGGTAGGAAATGCTATGAAATACACTAATGGCAGTCCGGTTATTAAAATTTTTACCCAAAATATTGATAATGGGATACAGGTTAGTATTGAAGATAATGGAATAGGCATGAGTGAAGAATCTCAAAAACGAATTTTTGATAAGTTTTATCGCATACCAACCGGAGATGTACACAACGTAAAAGGTTTTGGTTTAGGCCTTAGCTATGTAAAAAGTATATTAGATGCGCATAATGGCACAATTCGTGTTAAGAGTGCTTTAGATAAAGGAACAACTTTTACTTTTTTCATTCCATCAAAAATATTATTAAATTAAAATAATTAAAATATGTCGACAAATAACGTAAAATTACTTTTGGTTGAAGACGACCCAAATTTGGGTACAATGGTCAAAGAATTTTTAGAATCACAAAATTTTGATGTTACGCTGGGTACCGACGGCAAAGAAGGCTTAGATCTATATCAACACCAAGTATTTGATATTTGCGTTTTTGATGTGATGGTGCCAAAAATGGATGGCTTTACGTTAGCCAAAATGATACGACAACGCAACACCAGCATTCCTATAATTTTTTTAACAGCCAAATCACTAAAAGAAGATAAAATAAAGGGCTTTCAAATTGGTGCAGACGATTATATTACTAAGCCATTTAGTATGGAAGAATTGAAGCTGAGATTAAATGCAGTTTTAAAGCGTACTATGAGCAGCCAGGAAGAAGACGAAGTAGGTAAAATTTACGAAATTGGTAATTTTAAGTTTGACTTTACCACTCAAATGTTAGAAACAGGTGGCGAAAAACAGCGATTGACCACTAAAGAAGCACAACTATTACGGTTGCTTTGTAAAAACTTAAACAAAGTTACAGAGCGCGAAATAGCTTTAAAACGTATTTGGGGAAATGACGATTATTTTACCGCCCGCAGTATGGATGTTTTTATAACCAAGCTTAGAAAATATTTGAAGAAAGACCCTGCAGTTGAAATTTTAAACGTTCACGGCACTGGTTTTAAACTAACTGTAAACCCAGCTTAGGTTAAATTATTTTGAAACAAAGGTGAGTTTGTTTAAAGTTACCTTGGTATATTGTAATATTTTTGCAAATTATTAGCCTATAAATTATTAGTAGGTGACTGACTTATATCCACAAAGTCTTAAACTTGAACATTTAAGCTCAAGGAATTATGCGTGGATTGCTTTTCTTTTCTATATTATTATTATTTGGTTGGTATACTTTTTCAGGTTATTGGTATAACTGCAAAATAAAAAACCGTTGCGGGGTTGAAGCTGATTCTAAAAACATTGTTGAACCCGCAAAAAAAGAAGAAGTTAAAACGGTTGAAACTTCCCCAATAAAAGCTGAACCGGCAAAAAAAGAAGAAGTCAAAAAAGTTGAACCTACAAAGAAGAAGACAATAGAAATTGGCGATGCATTTATGAATAATTTGACCCCATTAAGTGTATCAGGTTATCAATTTAAAACAGGTAAACCCAAAGGTAATATTTATTTTAGTACAGATTCAACTGCTACAGCAAATCCAATAATCAATAATTCTGTAGCACCATATTTAAAGGAAATTTCAGATCATTTAAAAAGAAATTCGCTAAACAAATTACAAATAACAGGTTATTATACTAGCAAAGAAGCTTCAATTTTTAAAGGTAAAAATTTGGGTTTAGAAAGGGCAAATAACGTTAAAGGCTATTTGGTAAAAGGAGGTTTAAACCAAAATCAGGTTGAAACTAAAGCTTTACAAAACAATAATTTAAGGGTAGTTAATGAAAACGTAACCGGAGCTATTAATTTGAGCCTTAAAACTATTCAAAAGCCAGCGGCAAAACCAATAGCTAAACCTGTAGTAAAACCAATAACTAAACCTGTAGTAAAACCAATAGTTAAACCTGCTATAAAAGTTACCAAAGCAATTGAGCAAGAAACGAAAACGGTTTATTTTAAATACAACAGCAGCGAAATTATAATTACCAATGAACTGCAAAATTATGTAGAACGATTAAAACTTTATCTAAAACAAAATACAGGCAAAAAGGTTGTAGTTACTGGCCATACTGATAGTTTTGGCAATCGCCAACAAAACATTAACCTTGGTTTAAAACGTGCAACTTTTGTAAAACAGTTTTTAGCTAAAAGTGGTGTTATCGAAACGCAAATAAAAGTTGATAGTAAAGGCCCAGATAAACCTATAGCTTCAAACAAAACTACGGCAGGGAAAGATAAAAACAGACGAGTAGAAATAACATTTAATTAATAATAATATTTTAAAAATAAGATGCAAGATTTGAGACAATCATTTACCCAAATAAGTAGTGCAGAGTGGATGGAGATTTTAATATTACTTGGAGTAGCTACTATTTTAGGCCTTATTATAGGCTGGTTGTTACGTTCCTTTAAAGTAAAAAGCTTACGCCGTTTGTTGGGCGAAAAATCTGAGGCATACGATACTTTAAATAAAACCCATCAACAAAAATTGGGTTTTATTGCGGAAATGGAAGCAGAGAATAGTGAAATGGTAAATAGGGTTACAGTTTTAAATGATGAAATAAAAAACTTAAAACTAAAGTTAACCAATAATCAATCAACAGGTATTTTAAACGATGATGATGCTAAAGCTTTAATTGTAACCAATGATAATGAAGAACTTGGTGAAAACGAGGAAGCGCAGGGTAAAGCGGGTTGGCTACAACGAGTTAGAAATGTTTTTGCCTCCAATCAAGCTGTAGTGTCTGAAAAAGATAATGAAGTTTCTTTTCAAGAAAAATTAGATGCTTCAAACAATATGATAGAACGTTTGCTAAGTTCAAATGAAAGGTTAGAAGATGAAAATGAGCAACTTAATAAAAAACTATTAAGTTTAGAAGAAACAGTTGCTAAAAATGAAGTAGCAGCAGTGACAACAGCAACGCCAGCACCTACAATTATTAAAAAAGAAATTGATGCTGATAAAGTTAATAAATATACCAGCAGCTTAAAAGATGCCAAATTAACTAGTCAGGAATTATTAAAACGTATTGAGGAATTAGAAGTTTACAACGGAAAAATAATAAAGCAATTAGAACAAGAAACAGAAGAGAAAGCCTTAACCCAAAAAAAACTGACAGAAAATGGCGATTATAAATCCAAGTATTTAGAATTAGCACCAAAATTTGAAACAGTTGAAATTGATAATACAAAACTTAAAGCAGAAATGGGTCAGCTAAAATCATCGGCTCAAACTGATATACTAAAAAATGATCTTAAAAGCAAAGAGGATGCTTTAGCTTTGCTAAAAAGTGAAAAACAAGCACTAACTACAAAATTAGAAGATGCTGCCAAAGCTTTAGCTATCTGTAATGAAGAACAAACAACCTTAAAAATTAAGTTAGAAGGCGCAATAAGCAAAAGTAAAATAAGCGAAACTCAACAACAAAAGGTTGCAACTATACCAGCGCCAGCGAAAGCTCCGGTTGTAGAAAAAACTCCAATTGTAGAAAAAGCTCCGGTTGTAAAAAAAGCTCCGGTTGTAAAAAAAGTAGAAGAAAGCAAACCTGCTTTAGAAACTTCTCACGATATAATGGCTCGCATTAAAAACAAAGCCAATTCAATTGATTTTAGTAGAATTGGAGCGGGTAATGCAAGTGCAAAAGATGATTTAAAAAGAGTAAAGGGAATAGGGGAGTTTGTTGAAAAAAAATTGAATGCGCTTGGCATTTATCATTTTAAACAATTAGCAAAACTTACGGATGGTGATATGGATAAAGTTAATGATGCCATTGAATTTTTTCCTGGTAGAATTAAACGTGACAAATGGGTAGAGCAAGCCTCAAAATTGGCCGGTGAATAAACATAAATAGGCAAAAATATTGAATGGAGTATTTTATATTTTTTTGAAATACTCCATTCAGTAATTACTTATAAACTTGTATCGTTTTAATAGTTAAAAACTTAAACTACAATTAAAACATAGCACTTCCACATAATATAAAATAGTTTTATGTGTAGTAATTGAATTAGCACTTCACTTTTTTGGGCTATACATCATTGTCGGCACGTTGCTGTAAAAAACTATATCGCTGGTTATGCTTTTTGAGAAAATTTGTTCTAATATACTTTTCTTTATATGCTGTATCATCCACAAGGTCGGCTTGTTTTTTTGCAATGTGCTTTTACGGTTTCTAATTCTATTAGTTTTTCTGCTAACTCTTTTTAAGCTGGTTTTTAAAATTATCTAATCTTAACTACTCTTTACATCTAATACCAAATTAACCATTTAAAGATATTTTTTACAGGATCAATTTTTTATACATAAAAACACCATCAATTTTAATTTGTAAAAGATAAATACCTGCAATATATTCTGACATTTCTTTTATATGAATGCCAGCATTTAAAAATTCATTGTTACTAAGGTGCGCAATGCATTTACCTTCAAAATTTAACAAATTAATACTTATTGTTTTGTTTGAAGTTAAGTTTAATTGAATGGCTTTGTTCGCAAGTATTTTTATTTCGGCATCCGTATTAAAATCAAAATTGTTAATACCTACTTCTACATCATTAACTGTAATAGTTTTACTAATGCTGTTTGTGCAACCAAGCTCATTTTCAATTGTTAAGGAAATAACATATTCGCCTGGCGCATCGTATTCTGCTACTGGAAATTGTGCGTTTGAGGTACTACCATTACCAAAATTCCAAAGCCAATTATTGGCTATTGGTACGCTTAAATCTTCAAAATGTATAAAACTGCCATTCATTTCTAATTGCTTTGCCAAAAATTGAGCCTCACAACAATTTTCAGTCTGTTGAGTCAGCTCCATCTCAACGGCAGAAACATTGTTAAATTCATTTAGCTCAAAAATAACACTATCAGGATCGAATTGGCTAACCAAATAATAAGTACCGTTGCAAGTGGCGGCACTAAATTGTAGTTGTTGACCTTCAATATTTTGACTATCAAAATGAGAATAACCAACTGCAATACCAGTTTTTTCACTATTACAAACATAGTTTTGCCCTAATCTACTGTTGGGCAAGTTTTCAATATTGTTGTTTACATTATCATTTAAACAAACCAAATTACTTTGTGTGCATTGCAACGTATTTTCTATACAAAAAGCTGTTTTTTCACCTTCAACAATTATAGGCCAGTTTAAAGGGTTTGTGTCAGAACCTTTTATGCGAATAGTATGCTGCACCCAATTTTTTATTTGCGCTCTATTGTTAAAATTTTGAATATTTTGGTAAGACATAAAACCAGCATCAAAATCAACAAAGCCAGTTTTTTGGTTTGGAAACTTTCTGTATACTCGCTGCTTTACTAATTGCTGCGGCCAGTTGCCAGCTGCACACATTGATAGATTAGGCAAAAGCGTATCGTTGCAATACCATTGGTTACTTGTATAAAACTCCAACGGTCCATAACCAATATTCGCAATTGCGGTATTAAAATTAACGGCTCCGGTAACTTCTGTAAAATTTTGTAAGGTTAAAGCTTCTGCAATAATTAAATCGGGAAATAAAAAACAGTTATCGCCACCATCGGGGCAAGTGCAACCAAAAGTGGTATTAGTAGTGCATACTTCTTTCAGGCTTTCACTTATAGGGTTGGGTGCATCAAAATTGAAATATAATTGCCAATTGTTTAATTGTCCTGCATTACCTGCTACTACATCAGCAATACAAAGTTGCCATAAATCGGCTGCTAATTGCCCGTTGTTTAGCTCTCCTAAATTATTTTCTGGCAAAAACTCAACATCAAAAAAATCGTTGGCATCTTTAATAGAGTTTGAGGCATCCATTGAAAAACAAACGCCTTCCCATTCTTCTCCATTTCCATTTTGTTGGCTAATAAATACATTGCTGTTGTCTGGGGCAACTAAAATAATATTTAAATCTTGCGGACTTGGGTGCTCAATACTTACGCATAATTTTTGCAAACCAAAAGTAGTATCGATATAAGCTGGAAAAATATTGGTTAGGCTTAATTTAAAGCAGGTATCTGCAGGGTAATCGGGTATTGCGCCTGTTGCGCCGTTAAATACGCTTTGTGCGGCAGCAAGGCCACTAAAAACCATTAACAACACTATAACAAAACACAGTTGGACTAACTTCATTATACTTAACTTTTAAGCAAGCGTTCAATACTAGTAGCTACTTTTATTTTTTGTAATAAAGATGCTTTATTTACACGTTCTTGTTCCATCGTATCTCTATTACGTAAAGTTACAGTACCATCTTCTAAAGTTTGATGATCTATTGTAATACAAAAAGGAGTGCCAACCGCATCTTGCCTTCTGTATCTTTTTCCAATAGTGTCTTTATCTTCATAAAAACAATTCAGTTCATACTTTAAATCATCTAAAATTGCTTTGCTTGCTTCTGGTAAGCCATCTTTTTTAACCAATGGTAAAATAGCTGCTTTAATTGGTGCTAATGATGGATGGATATTTAAAACCGTTCTAACAGCTTTTCCGCCTTTTGCATCAGTTACTTCTTCTTCTTTATAAGCATTGGTTAAAACGCTTAAAAACATTCTATCTAAGCCAATTGAAGTTTCTACTACAAAAGGTACGTAACTTTCGTTTCTTTCATTATCAAAGTACTGAAGTTTGCGGCCACTTAACTCCTGGTGGCTACTTAAATCAAAATCGGTTCTTGAATGTATGCCTTCTAACTCTTTAAAACCAAAAGGAAATTCAAACTCAATATCAGCAGCGGCATTGGCATAATGAGCTAAATTATCATGTTCGTGGAAACGTAATTTTTCGTTAGGCGTAACTTTTTGATGCCATTTTAAACGCTCAACTTTCCAATGTTCGTACCATTTCATTTCTTCGCCTGGTGGTACAAAAAATTGCATCTCCATCTGTTCAAATTCTCTCATTCTAAATATAAACTGACGGGCAACAATTTCGTTTCTAAACGCTTTACCAATTTGTGCAATACCAAAAGGTAATTTTTGCCGGGTAGTTTTTTGTACGTTCAAAAAGTTAACAAAAATACCTTGTGCGGTTTCTGGTCTTAAATATAATTTCCCATCATCACCTTCGCTGGCAACATTGCTCATTTGGGTGCTAAACATTAGGTTAAACTGCCTAACATCCGTCCAGTTTTTAGTACCACTTGCCGGGTCTGCAATTTCGCAATCAATAATAATTTGCTTTAGCTCTGCCATGTCATTATCGCCCATTGCTTTGGTAAAACGATCCATTATTAGCTGCTTTTTTTCAACATTAGCTACTACACGTGGATTGGTACTTACAAACTGATCTCTATCAAAACTTTCACCAAAACGCTTTGCGGCTTTAGTTACTTCCTTTTCAATTTTAACATTAATTTTCTCAACGTAATCTTCAATTAGCTGATCGGCTCTGTATCTTTTTTTAGAATCTTTATTATCTATCAAAGGATCATTAAAAGCATCTACGTGGCCGCTGGCCTTCCATATTTTTGGATGCATAAATATAGCAGAATCAATACCTACAATATTTTCATTTAAATGAACCATGGCTTTCCACCAGTATTGTTTAATATTATTTTTCAACTCAACACCATAAGGCCCATAATCGTATATAGCCGCCAAGCCATCGTACACTTCGCTCGATTGAAAAATATATCCGTACTCTTTACTATGAGCTACTAATTTTTTAAAAGTATCGTTGTTATTATTCGACATTGTTTATTTCTATATCTGCAAAAGGCACAAATATATGAGTTTCAGTTAAAGTTTATACACAACTAAGGCATCAAACAAAAAATAGTATAGTTTTGATACTACTTTGATGGTTAAAATGTTTTATAAATAGCTATTACATAATAAATGATAGATAATTCCAATTTAAAAGTCATATTAGTAGTTGGCTTGTTGTTTATGGTAACATTAAACAAACTATTAGCCCAAGTACCAACCATTCAAGATTGTTTTGGTGCCATTCCGGTTTGTCAAAATATTTATAAAGAAGACAATTCGCCAGAAGGAAGCGGCAACTTTAAAGAAGTTGAAGCCTATGATGGCTGTGTGCCCGAAGAAGATAGTTCAATTTGGTACACTTTTACGGTTAACCAATCGGGCACTTTTGGCTTTTTAATAACGCCAAATAATATTGAAGATGATTATGACTGGGCTTTGTTTGATATTACCAGCATTACTTGCAACGAAATAGTGAACAACTCAAATCACGTAGTAAGCTGCAATAATGCCGGTGGATGGGATGAAGATAATATCAGAAATTGTGATGGCTTAACAGGAGCTACTGGTGCTACCAATTTTAACACTACTGGTTTAGGTTGTGAGTTCCCCAACAGCCCTTTTAACGATTTTGTACCAGTTATTGAAGATAATATTTACGCACTTTTAATAGTAAACTGGACTGGCTCACGTTTTGGGTATGAAATAGATTTTTCATTAGGTACAGCCAGTATTTTTGATGATAAAGCTCCAGAAGCTTCTAACAGTTCTAATAGTTACATTTGTACTCAAAACGGAGAAGGTTTTAGTTCCATTCCTATTCAATTTAATGAAAACATAAAATGTAATACTATTGATGAAAGTAATTTTAGTATTACAGGCCCTGGCGGCCCATATAGTTTTACTTTAGTTTCTGATGAATGTGGTTTAGGAGCAGAGTACAGCAAAAATTTCGATTTGTTTGTGAGCCCAACACTTACAAATGGTGATTTTGTTTTTGAAATGAACCCAACAAATAGTTTTCAAATATTAGATGTGTGCGATAATCAGGCATTGCCATACACAAAAACCTTTAGTTACGATGCTTGTGCCTTTGGTAATGTTGTTGAAAGGGAATGTGATGATGGAGACCCAGAAACCATTTTTGATATGGAAACAGTTTTAAGCTGCGATAACACCATTGTATGCGAACCTTGCCAGGGCGTTTGTGGTGCTTTTTACGATGAAAAAATAATGCTTTGCGAAAACGATACCGTTACCTTACGAACAGGCGAATTGGTTTGGCAAGCTGGGTTTTATCAGCAAACATTAACGGCTGTAAATGGCTGTGATTCGGTTTTAAGAAGCTATGTGGAAGAACACCCAAAAATAGGTTTGCAATTAGCAGACATTTATTTTGGCTTTTTTGATGAAACAAATATTTTAGAAACAACCGTAAACATCACAAACCCTTTATATAGCTGGGAGCCTGCAAATGTATTAAGCTGTACTGATTGTGCTGATCCGATAGTTTTGACTACTTCTTATTTAGAACAAACTTATACAGTAACCGTAACTGATGAAGATACAGGTTGCCAAATGAGCGATTCTATTAATGTTTTAATTACAGATTACAACGGCTTGTATATGCCTAATGCTTTTTCACCAAACGGTGATGGGGTAAACGATTATTTATTTTTAAACTATACAGGAGCTTTGCAAAATGTTAGATGGGTTTTATACAACCGCTACGGACAAAAATTATTTGAAACCAATAGCATAAGTGATTTATGGGATGGCACTTTTAAAGGAATGCCGCAACCTCTTGGAGTTTATGTATATTATGCAGAAGCCACTTTCCCAAACAATATTTCAATAAAAAGTAAAGGGAATATTACTTTGGTAAGATGAGAAAAAGAAATAATTGTAGATCTACAACATAAAAAAACGGGCATCAAAATTAATTAATACCCGTCTATACTAAAATAGTGAGACTTGTTTCAAGTTTATTATCTATTTTTTAAGATTTTTGTTTATTACATCGGCAGCCCAATCTTTACCACCCCAGCCAAAAGCAATTGCAAAGGCTAAAGCAGCACCTATACCAAGTGCATTAAAAAACGAAGATGTGATATTATCAACAATGCCGGTACCAATACCAACTTTTTCTAATACCATTGAACCTACGATAAATAATATTAAACCTTTAGCAATATTGCCGATTAAACCAGCTTTTTTAACACCATTAGCCGCTAATGGTGCAGTTACTAAATTCTTTACCAGATCTGCTAACCATAAGCCAACTAATAATAAAATTATTCCAATAATAATATTTGGTAAGTAAACTACAACGCTGTTAAATAATTCTGAAACAGCAAAAATTCCTAACTTATTGAAAAACATGTTTAATACTGTTAACATAATCATCCAATAAACAATTTTTGCAAAAATACTACCTAAGCCGCCTTTTAGGCCGCTTTTAGCTATATATTCGTTAGCGCCAGTTTTAGCTACTAAGCCATCAAAGTTTATTGCTTTTAATATCCGTAAAATTACGGCTCTAATAATGCGAGCTACAATCCACCCAATAATTAAAATTATTAATGCACCAACTATTGTTGGTATTGCGTTGCCAATAGTTGCTAACATGCCCGTTAAAGCACCAGATATTCCTGAGAATGTATCTGTAGCAGCTCCTTGAATTCCTGTTTGTATCATTTTTTAAAAAAGTTAAATTGTTTTAATGCTATTTAGAGTGTGTTTTTTATGAAAGTAACTATTTTAATTAAAAATAATTAACATTATGATTGCAATAAACAAATACTAACAATAAACCTTGCAGAGAGGAAAAGACTTTACGTGCTTGTACAAATAGCTTTTCAAACTAAAAGATTAGTCTAAAAATACCGCATTACTTTTATCGAAGGCCGCTTCAAAAGCATCTAATTTAATATTAGGGATTTCACTTTTTTCTTTAAAAAATTGAATAAGGTGTTCGGTAGGCATATTGCCAATTAATTCGTCTTTTGCCATTGGGCAGCCACCATAACCTTTTATTGCACCATCAAACTTGGTGCAACCAGCCTTAAAAGCAGCATCTACTTTTTGTAACCAAGTAGTTGGTGTGGTGTGAAAGTGCGCACCTATTTCTAAATTTGGGTATTGTGGAATAACAGTAGAAAAAATTTGCGTAATATTTTCTGGGTTAGAAACACCAACCGTATCACTTAATGCAAATTGTTGAACCCCTAAGCTAGCTAATTTTTCAATCCATTTAGCTACTTCATCAGCGTGCCAAGGGTTGTTATATGGGTTGCCAAATGCCATACTCAAATATATTAGAGGGGCTTTTTTATGCTTTTCGCACAAACTTACAATAGCTTCCACTCTTTGTAACGATTCTTCAATAGTAGCATTGGTGTTTTTTTGCTGAAAAGTTTCTGATATAGAAAAAGGGTATCCAAGAATGTCAACTTCATTAAAAAAACAAGCATCAATTGCGCCTCTTTTATTAGCTACAATTACTGAAAGTTTAGAAGTAGAATTTTCACGGTTTAGTTTTGATAATACCAATGCTGTATCTGCCATTTGCGGTATGGCACGTGGCGAAACAAAACTGCCACAATCAATAGTATCAAAACCAACTTTAAGCAGTAGGTTAATATAATCAACTTTTTTTTCGGTAAGTATAAATTTTGTAAGCCCTTGCATAGCATCTCTGGGACACTCCACTATTTTTACCATTTTTTGCAATTATTTTATTTTGTTTTTTCTAACACCGTACCAATTAAAAGATCTATTGCTACTTTATTACTACCACCTTGCGGCATAATAATATCTGCATATTGTTTAGAAGGTTCAATAAATTGCTCGTGCATAGGTTTTACTGTTTCCAAATAACGCTTTAGCACTTCATCAATATCTCTACCTCTTTGTTTTATGTCTCGCCGTATTACTCTAATCAGCCGTTCGTCTGGTGGTGCATCTACAAATACTTTTAAGTTACACAGCTTTCTAATAGCAGGTTGGGTAAGTACTAAAATACCTTCAACTATTACTACCATTTTTGGTTCAATTTTTTCAGTCTGCTCAAGCCTGGTGCTGTTTACAAAAGAGTAGCACGGCATATCAATTGTATTTCCGGCAATCAATTCTTTTAAATGCTGCTCTAACAAATCCCAATCAATAGCCTCAGGATGGTCAAAATTGAAGGCTTTTCGTTCTGCCTCTGTTAAGTTACTATTGTTTTTGTAATAAGAATCTTGAGAAACTCTGGCAATAGAATTTTCGGGAACACCATTAGCAATTTTTTTTACTACGGTAGTTTTACCAGAACCTGTACCACCAGCAACGCCAATTAACATCATAAATGTAAATGTATAAAGATGACACAAATAAAAAAACAAACCAACAACTTAATATGTCAATCGCATAAAATCTGATGGCTGATTTTGTAATAAGATCTAACATTATTTTTAGAAATGTATTTTTTTTGTAGTTTAATACGACTTAGCGCACTCTAAAAATTAGCCCCGTTTTCTATGGTTTATCCAAGCATTATTTAGTTTTTTTTTGATTTATAACTTGTTTTTTTGACATTTAGCTATAGCTGCGCCATCCTCGT
>Ga0209828_1000802_pt1 | contig 29819 bp, 17 predicted proteins | sample MaitaG_FD_187429 | JGI IMG/M metagenome (GOLD analysis project Ga0209828, IMG submission 187429) | Marine algal microbial communities from Maine, USA - Maine_Asex2 metaG (SPAdes) (version 2) | ecosystem: Host-associated > Algae > Red algae > Unclassified | place: Maine, USA | collected 2015-01-05
TTATAGAAAAGGTAATAGCAACAGCGCCACCCATCACCACTGGCTGCTCGCCCATCAAGTTACCGATGCTAAGAATCTGGTAGTCACCACCCAGTACCAGGATAGCCGCCGCACTGGCCTGAAAAAACAGTCGACTTTGCGGGCTGAGATCGACGTAGTCATCGGTCATGCCTACCAGAAGCAGTAAACCGCTTGCAGCAATGACCGCCACTGAGAATTCAGAGGCAAAGTGCATGGCAACGTAGGTGAGAAAAATAGAGGCGCCACCGACCAGAGGAATATGGCCTTTATGCTGTTTTCGTGAAGTCGGCTTATCGACGAGGCCAAATTGCTTGCCAACTGATCTTGTGATACGCAGAAAGACCACGCATACCGACATAGCGACCATCAAAGTCACTATCGGTGGCCATTCGTCTACACCCAACAAATTCATCACACACTCCGTTTACCGCAGGCCTCGACGATGCAACCGTCCTTGGCAGAAAAGTTCCGAAAACCCGCGTCTTGCGGATAGTCAAGTAACATTAACAAATGGTAGCAGTAATCGGACTGAACGGGGGCTAGTAGCCATATTTACGATACCTGATTTAGTGTGTAAAAATACCTGGATAAATTGTAGTATCTATTTGGAAAATTTATTCAGTTTGATTTTAGTGTTATATAAATCAGTTATTTAAAGACTTTTTGCCGGTTGGTAGACAGCTGGATACCGAATTTTGAGCATGGGTAAAAAAACCCAAAAACTATGCTATTGGACAGCGAAAATGTCTACTGGGTTTACTTTTGGGCTAAGGGTTGACGTTACTCAGTATGAATTGAGGCTGAATTCACCCTTAAAAAGTGGCGTCAGATCGCTTGAGATCAACTCTGCACCGCATTACATGCCAGTAACTGATGTCTAGGATTACATCCAGAAGGCGGCTCTGGGATTACCTACAGGAGGCAGCCTGGAATTAGGAGAGGTCGGAGCAGAGAGCACCTTTGTCCACAAGACTATTAGTCGTGGAATAAATAGAAGGGCTGTGAACAAAATAGAAGGGCATTTTCCGGGTACCCATCAGGCCGTACGGTCACCTGAATTTACGGCCCGGTATAAACGCCGTCGGCTGCGCTGCAGTTGTGACATGCAGCGCAGCCGATGCGGTACTGATTTACTGGATTACTGGATTACTGAGGAGCGACGAAGTCTTCGGCATGCGTAACTTGCCCCTTAATAGTAAACAGCATTCCCAGTTTACCTCCCCAGCCACGATCTCCCCAATCCACGTCCTTGGGAAACGTTCTACCGCCATCCTCAGATCGACGTGCGGCATCACCGTCCTGAAAAGCATTTCTGTCTCTTGAGGCAAGATCAGGGTTCTGGAAAGAGAGAGACGGTGTTGCCAGCATCATATAATTGCCACCTGAAGCGCTCGTGTATCTTACGCTGTAACTGCTGCCTGATTTCAGCACAACATGGGATGATCTGTCAGTGCTGAATGGTTTATATTTCCAATCACCTGCCATCCGTAAGCGGTAATCCAGCGATTTAATGCCAGGAGCGTTCTGTGGTAACGTCGTCTCATACAGCTCCATGTCTGGTTGATATTGCACTGAAGCTAAAACGGTTCCTGAGCTATCAAGCAATTCAGCCTTGAGTGGCGAGCCGTTCGGCTTGCCTCCGCTTTTATGATGACCAAAATGCGTCCATAGCCCGTCTACAACCCTGTCTTTCTGTGACACTGTAAAGGGTTGTAGTGCTGCAAATTGCCCATTTATCCACGCCACTTCACGACGAACATCTGACGCCTTGCCCCTAGAGGTGTCATAAGGTTCACTTCTCGGGTAATCACTGTTGGTATAAAAGGTTCCCTCCCAGGTTCCATCGGAATATTTAACAGCAAACCAGGGTTGTATATCTCTGCTAGTGTCGATCTGCCGAAATGGCCCATAACCGTTGCCATTATCCGATACCGCCCATGCAGCACCTTGCGAAAACCAGGGGCCTTGAGCACTCCTGTCCCAGGAGTCATAACGAGTGTCGTTTCTAGGTGGAATCACGGAACCATCAGTCGGTATTGTGCCCGAAGAAGTATCCCAGTTTATGATGCCCAGGTGATAGAGCCGACCGGCCACCAATGCTCGTGTGCCTACCATCTTCAGTCTTTTTGTATACCCTTTGTCCAGGTTGAGATCACCCGGAACGAACATACTTTCCGATTCGCCGTATCTATCATCCAGGTTCGGATAATGGTTGCTTGTGCCATCGTCCGAGAACAGAGCGTATTTGATAGCACCGCCGGTTCCGGAAGAGTAGCCGGGTCCTATTCGCACGAAGAATTCTGCCTCGTCGATAACCTGTGATCGTGTTGCTCTGAAGCGTATGAAATGCCTGGCTTTTTTCGGTGTATTTCCTGGCGATTTTGCCAGCGCCGCAGGATGACCATAGAACATGCCCATCATCGGCAGATTTTCATCAAGTCCTTGTGGCGCTTCTACAGCCGGGGTGGAGGGTTCAGTGGTGGTTGGCACCGCAGGCGCCGAGTCTGGCTCAGGCGTATCAGGCAATGTGGGCGGGGGCGGTGCTGTGGGCGCTGGATCTGCAGGTACTGCGCCAACAGGCGTGTCAAAGGGCTCACTGGTAGGGTTAGCGGGTACCAATTCAGAAACAACGTTACTGGATACAACACCACCCAGTGTCAGAGTAAACTGATCATGCACCGAACCATCAATGGTTTTGAAGTAGCAGCTTGCAGTGCTCTGGCCAAACGAGCAAAACAGGGCGCCACCGGCTGGATTCTGATCTGGCGCATAAATGGAGGCAAAATAATCAGCATCTTTTGACACACCCTGAATATGTTGTGCCTCAGAACGTGAAAGAAATGCGAATGACCGGCCCGGCTGTAAGGACATCTCAGTGTTACGATGAACTACCCGACGGTCCGGGTAACTATCAAGTAGATGCGTGCGCAGGTAGGATTCAGTGTGAGCCATGGCGATCATGGCTCCAGCATCCAGACAGGCGTCGTAAACGCTCCAGCTGTAGGGATCCGTTTCTGCGCTTTGCTGCGTAATGGCTCGCGGCTTCTGCCAGCTACAAATACGCCAGCGGTTATCGGTTCCGGTAAATGATGATTCAACGAATTCTGCGTATTTGTCTTCAGCGATTTTTCCGGCGTCGCCCGAAATACTGGGTGCCACCTGAACCACGTCAACGTTGCCGAAGCTGCACTTGGCTTTGACACCGGTGTCACCGGAACATGCAAGCTCACTGACTCGATCTATCCTTTGCTCAATGAGACGTTGGTACTCGGGCCATTCAGAATTTTCATGTGTACCGCGCACAGCAAGAATCGGGAATTTGTTACCAAGCGCGTAGTTGATATCGCTTTCCCAGTCCTTTGCATTGTTGTTGGTGTAACCGGGGTCGCCCTGCAGTAGAATAAGGTCTGCCTCTTCGCTGGCAACAAGAGATAAAATCTGTTCTGGCGAACTACCCCGGTTCTGGTCGCCCACGAACGCGATTTTTACATCATCTGATGCAACGCTGAATCCACTTGTCACCAGTGAGGCTGTTGCAAGTGTCAATGGAATAACGATGTGTGTTACTGTTTTCTTACGCATTATTTTGCTATGTCTATGCCAGTGGAACGTGTTATTTCTCACAATGTAACAGTATCGCACGTAATTGTTGGTTACCAATATTTTAAGAAACCGGCTTCAACGACATTTGATACCGGCCGCGTGGTAACACACGCTTTAATCGAATGACACTAGCCGGTTCTAATGACATTGATTCAAGCGTGACCATCTCTTCGCCACTGTCGTTATCAACGTAGCGCACGAGATGTCAGACGCCTGCAAATCATTTCTTCTGTAGTTCAGAAAATGCCTCAATCATGTTCCTTGCCGCCTGCTTACGGGAGAAGTCCTCGGCAGCTTTCAGAGCGTTTGTTTTAAGCTTGTGCAGCAATGGCTTGTCATCTCGAAGCTTGCGAACCGTGTCGGCAAGCTCTTGCGCATCTTCGGGCTGCACCACCAGTCCACACCGGGTTTTTTCTACAATCGAGGTAGCCTCGCCCGCAGGCACACTCATGATGACTGGAATGCCCATGCCCATGCATTCGAAGAGTTTGGAGGGTATGACCGAGCTGAACAGCGGTTTGTTACGCAGTGGGATGAGGGCGATATCGCATACGCTCCAGATATCGGGCATGCGCGCTTTAGGCTGCATGGGCAGTAACCGGACATTGTTCAGTTTACGCGATTTGACATCAGCCTCCAAAGCGACGCGTTCTGCACCACCGCCGACGAAAATGAATACGACCTCACGTGTGGATTCCAGAAGGGCAGCAGCTTCTACCACCCTGGGCAAGCCATGTGCCATACCATGAGTGCCGATGTACCCGACAATAAACGCATCGTGTGCATCCAGTTCGTCAAGAACCGATGTATTTTTGGGCATGGGGCGATACTGCTCAAGATTCACCCCGTTACGTACCACAACAATTTTAGACGCCTTTATTCCTTTTGATACCAGTTCTTCCTTGAAGGTATGTGTGACCGGCACAATCAGGGCGGCCTTGCGATACAGGAATATCTCAAGACGTTCCAGGGTGCGAATAACGCGCCCTGATTGCATGGCACCTACCGCGGTAATGGAGGCGGGCCACAAATCGCGCAGTTCAAAGACAAACGGCACGCGCCGAAACAGACCGACCAGATAGCCTGCAACGGCTGTAAAAAACTGCGGAGAGGTGGCCACGACTACATCGGGTTTGCTTTGTCGCATCGCAGCCAGTGTGCCCGTCAGCATGAAAGACTGATAATCCAGAGTGCGTTTGAGAAACCCTTCGTTGGCTGTGATGTAGGTCTTGACTCGTACCACCGTGACACCGTCGTTAACCTCACGGGTGTACCAGCTGTTCTTATAGCCCTCATACAGTTTGCCAGCAGGAAAATTAGGCGCACAGGTAATCACTGTGACTGAGTGACCGTCAGCTACCCATTGTCTGGCGTGTTCGTGAGTCCTGCTGGCCGGGGCGTTGGATTCCGGCGGGTAATTGTCCGTCAGAAACAGGATGTTCATTGGCTGCGACGTATCCCTGTTTGGCAATGGCTTGTTTGGCTCCTGTTTATCAACTGACACTCGTATTCCAGTTGAATTTTGATGTAAGTTGTTTAGCGTCGAAGGGCACTATAATTTTCTGGCTGTGCAGGGTTTCACCAAATTTTGGGTGCCAGGTACTTGCTGCCAATTGGGCGTGCCTGCCGTCGCTGGTGAACTGTACGCGTTGTCCCGCTGGTAGTGTCAATAAAATTCCCTCGTCGCTGATTTTTGCCAACACATCAGGGTGTAGATGATACGAGGCGGACGCCGTGCTGAAAGCGCCTGTTATCGAGTCCTTGATTGTCATACTGGTGGTATCTATCGACCAGCTTCTATGATGCACGTTGCGACCTTTCAGGCGACGGTAACCGGTATGAGCTGCTGAGACCTCCAGCCCTTCGTGCGTTGGCCTGACATCCACCTCAACAGGGTAGGCGCGTCGCGCTACACGAAAACCGCTCCAGACCTCACTGGAATTTTCATTGTCGATAAGCACCGTGTTGTGAGCGGCGGTACCTCGCTGGCGTAATCGCTCGTCGCTATCGCCATATACCGAGGTGCCGGAGTCACAGATGAGTCGTTGCCCGTACAAGGATAACTCGAAGCTCAATGAATCGGCATGTGCATGTCCTGGTATGTAGTCCGGACCGATGCGCCCGATGTCAAGCATGCAGGCAACCTCTTCGTTGTGCATAGTCACATACCCGCTTTGAGGTGCATGATGAATGCCCGGGGCTGCAGGCGTTACCTTTATATCCAGAGTTCTGGCATAGTTTGCGAGTGACTCGTAGCCCGGTGCAATATCCATTGCCGCATCATTGAACAGGCTGATTTCCCCATCAGGGTGGCGCATCCTGTGTAGCCACATGAACATCGCCACTACCGTATCTGTCCAGTGTTTGCGTGTAGCGGCAGGAATTTGCGCAGGGTAGCTTGCGGACAAGGCAAGAAGGTCCAGAAAATCTGCCATGGCAATACAGTGGTACATGGGCGAGAGTTCGAAGTGAGCGCCATCGGCCAGCACCTGCTCGGGTAGTTGCCTGTCCAGAATATCAAGCCCCTTGTGCAGCAACTTTTCCTGCTTGTCCAGATAGCTACCCGCAAATACCAGCGCCTTGGCATTGGTGAACAAATGATTGCCCAGCAAGTGGTATTCAAGCCGACGCGACAGGTAAGTGGCCTGAGTGGCAAGGCTATCGAGCCAGTGCCGGGGCACATCGCCGCGCCTGCTGAAGTATTGCACCCAATTGACGATACGCAAGGATAGGGGATAGGGCTCCCAGCCATTGCCCAGTGGGGCAGGATTTTCAGCGATCCACTGCTCGATGAGCTTGTCATGAATATCGGTCCGACCTTCGCAGCCCTCTGCGTTCAGGTCGTCGAAGTAGTGCACGTTGTAGAGAAACAGTTTGGGTTTGTCAGCCTTGTTCCACGTCTCCGGGCCGTCGATGGCAAGCTCATCGCCAAGAAAGCGCATGATGGGTGCTTGCAGTTCTTGTGAGTTGAATACGCTTTGTTGTACCGGTAAAAAGAGCGACAAGGGTTGCTGGCTTGCCCGCGTAGTGGCCCCTTGAACAGGAACGGGACGGGGACGATACAGGTGAAACCAGAATCTGCCCACGAACTGCCGTGGTTTCAGGTGTTTTAACGTGTGGAACAGCAGTCGTGGTGATGTCATCAGGATGATGCTAAAGGGTGATCGATAAATCGGACAGTATAGAGCTTGTGCACATCGAGGCGCATTGATAGGCGATAGGAATAGGCGTTATACTCCGCCGCAACGAGTGAAATCGTTCGATCGTAATCTGTTTTTTTGCAGAGCATGTACGCGTCGCAATCGATGCGACTACCCGCATTAATCTGTCAGGTGCAGCATGAAATCCGTCCTCGTCAACCATTCTGATCTTATCGGAGGTGCTGCTATCGCAGCCTATCGCACGCATAAGGCATTGCGGCATGTCGGCGTGGATTCCTCTATGTGGGTCGACAGAAAAACATCCGATGACTGGACCGTCAAGAGCCCTGCATCTCTGTGGAGCCGACTGATGGTACAACTTCGTGGACCCTTGGGGCGCGCCTTGCCAGAGTTGTTTTTTAACGATGAGCTTGATAATTATCGCTCTTACAACTGGATACCTTCGCGTTTGCACAGAAAGCTTAATGCCAGCGATGCAGACTTGGTGCATCTGGAGTGGATTAACAATGAGACAATGTCCATTGCAGATTTGTCGAAAATTCGCAAGCCTAAAATCATGACTCTGCATGACATGTGGCTGTTTTGTGGCGGTGAGCACTACAGTGAGGATGATCGATATAAAACCGGCTATACAAAAAGCACGCGCCCGGGCACGCTGAATCGGGTGGATATTGACCGCTGGATATGGAGACGTAAGCAACGTGTCTGGCAGCATCCTTTTCAGCTGGTCGCTGTCAGCGAGTGGCTGGCTGAGTGCGTCCGCAACAGCCGGCTTTTAGCTGACTGGCCGGTAGAGGTTATACCTAATCCGGTTGATACCACCATCTGGAAGCCCCTTGACCGTCACGTTGCGCGTGCAGCTTTCAATTTGCCGGTAGACAAGAAAATAGTATTGTTTGGTGCCACCGGGGGTACCAGCTTTGAGCGCAAAGGCTATCGGTACTTGCAAGATGCATTATCAACCATCGCTCAGGAGCGTGACGATATCCATCTGGTGATTTACGGTCAGGGCAAGCCTGAAAACCCGCCGCCAAGCCCGTTTCCTGTGAGCTATGCAGGTAGGCTTAGCGATCCTTTGACCATGTGCCTCCTGAACAACGCAGCTGATGTGTTTGTTACACCGGCTATGCAGGAAGCGTTTGGGCAGACCGCATCCGAGGCGCAGGCCTGTGGCACGCCAGTGGTAGCTTTTGCGAAAACAGGCATTGCCGATATCGTTGAGCACAAGCGTACCGGCTATCTTGCGCCGCTTGGCGATGCAAAACAACTGGCGCAGGGACTGTTGTGGGTGATGAATCGAAATACTGACTCCTCTTGTGGTATCAGTATCGATGAGATACGTGAAAATTGCCGCAACAGAGCGCTTGCTGAATTTTCATACGAGTTTGTCGGTATGCGCTACAAAGAACTGTACTCAGCCGTTCTGGAAAACAATGTCAGTTAACCCTGGTGTTAAAATCCGTGCCTTGCCCGACAACGTTAACCAACCAGAAGAGAGCGCGACAGGTGTGAACGTACCTACAGCATCATTGATACTTCGTTGGCCCTTGGCGGTAGTGCTTGCAATATTGTCGATGCTCCTTTTGCCAGCACTCACATACTCGATAATCATACACCCGCCGGAATACGATGAGCTGCTGCATATTCTTGCTGCGAGAAGTCTGAATGAGACTGGGATACCCAGCATCGCTGATGGCTTGTACACCCGAGCAGAACTGTACACACGATTAATAGCATGGGTAACGGGTTTAGCAGACAATGAGCTCCTGATTGCCCGATTTCCAGCGTTGTTGTTTGGCATGCTGGCAACGGCGCTGCTGAGTGCCTGGATGGGTGTCAGGGTTGGCTGGATAGCTGCTATTGCAGTGGCCTGTATTTTTGTTATTTCACCCATGACGCTGAATTCTGCAGTGCTGGTGCGCTTTTACACCCTGCACACTTTGCTGATGGCCATGTTACTGCTTTTCTGGTACGAGGCCACCAGTTGGCAACACTCACTGCGCAATCTGATAATAGTAGTTGCAATTAGTGCTGTTTTAATAGGGTTGGGTCTGCAGTTTCACGATCTGACGCAGATAACTATCCTGTCTGGCCTGGTAGCTATGACTATGGTGTTGGTATATGACTACCGGAAGGCTGTGTGGGGTATAGCCAGACGCAGGCCGATTCTGACTGTGCTTGGTCTGGTCACCGGTATAGCGCTGGCTGCATATGTTGCCATTCGCGTAGACATTATATCGCTACTGCGAGGCTCGTTGCCATTGTGGTCTGTGAGTAAGGCTGACAACTACGCCTATTACCTCAGTGCTCTGTCAGTTGAGTTGCCGTTTATCTGGCCACTGTTTCCCGTAATGCTTATCGCATGCTTTTATGAGAGACCACGGATAGCCGTGTTTTGCCTGAGTGCATTCGTAGTCAGCCTTATTGTCAATTCCATTGCAGCACAAAAGGCAACTCGTTATTTTTATCACGCCTATCCCATGTTCTGCATTCTGTGGGCTATTGGTTTTCAGCGACTGTTAATGCTTGTATTTACACAATTGCGCGCGCACCGGGGTGCTGGCCTGTCAACAGCGCTGATCATATTGGGTGTGCTATCCATATCTCTAATCAGTGCCCACGAAGTTAAAAGAGGAATAAAACTGGTACTGAACAAGGGGCAGGCTGACAATTCCATTCCAGTGGTGAATGAGCCTGACTGGTCTTTATCACTGCCGCGTATTGGCGAACTGGCGCAGTCGGTCGATACACTGGTGGTAACTAGCGGCGTGAAAGGTCAATACACCTTTGGTAAATTTGACTATGAGATGAGCACGACGGTTGTTCAGGAGACCGATACGGGTCTGGAGTTTGGTAATGACCCTCGCACTAACCGCCAGGTCATCGGGCAGCCTGAGTCGGTTCAACGGATTATTGATGCCGAAGGTCAGGCCTTGTTTGTGCTTGAAGATCGGATGATCAACAAGCAATACAGCGCACCGGTGGAATCGGTGACTGTTCTGAATAGACATTGTGAAGCGATTGATTTGTCTAAAACTGGTAGTCAGCTATCTGCCTGGTTGTGTTGAGAGAATTCTGCGGCAATGTACTTTCTGAATAGAAACAGATAGAAAAGCACCGTAGAAAAACTGTACGCAATAACGGTACTCCATACAGCACCAGCAGCCCCGTATTCAGGGATCAGATACAGTTTTAGCGGTAGCGCCAGTGCGCAAAGCATGACTACTGAATAAACCTGAATCTTAACGATGTGCATACCGTTCAATGCCATGGAAAAGGCATGGCCTACCGTCTGAAGCACCTTCCAGATGGAAAACGCGAGTATAAGGTTACTCGACACCACAATATGATCTTTAACCCAGATATCCATAATCCAGTCGCTGAACAGGTATAAGCCCACAGACAACACGATACTCACACCCAATGTTCCAGGAAGTGACACTTTGAGGGTTTTTCTGATGAATGCGGTGTCGCCTCGGGCATGAGCATCTGCATAAGAGCCCCAGAGAGGATTATTGAGAATATTCAACGGCATGGAGACCACCTGGTACAAACGCTGAACAACGGCAAACTGGGCAACGGCAGCCGTGCTATCTAGAATAGAGATGAAAAAGGCGTCTGAGCCCCAGCCAATCATGACCCCCAGTTGCAATGCCAGGAATAGTCCGCCAACACCAAACAGGGACCGGTATTCAGACTTGGCCTCTGCCCAGTGTGCATTGGCCCTCGTGGTGAACAAGCCGCGGCGACACAACATAGGGAGCAAGAAGAGTGGGGATATTACCGTGACGCCATACGTAGCCAATAGCAGTTGGGTAGGAGGCGCTTCTCGTTCAGATAAAATGTATAGCAGGATCATAGTCGTCACTGCGGATACCGAGTGAACGACATGAACGATCCAGCCAAGTTGCAAACCGAGCAAGATTTTTAAAATACCGTTTAACGGAATATTGAGCGAAAACAGAATGATGAACAGGGTGATAAGTTGCTCTGCATCTTGCCTGGCTTGCGGCGAGCCTATTTTCATTATGCTGGCGGCGGGCAACACGGTATTGAGAATAACAAGCACGCCACCCACCGCCGCGCCGATGCCGGACAGGATGATCAGGCCTCGCGTGGCTGTTAGCGCCAGTTTTTCAGTGCCTTCCGATGCGCGGCTTTTGGCAATTTGCGACACGAGACCATTGCCTACCCCAAAGTCAAGAAACGTCAGCATGGATGCGATGCTGGCTACCGTCATCCACACACCGAAGCGCTCAGCGCCCAGATAATCAACCGTCAACGATACCGCTAGCAGGATGTTTGCAAAGCCGAGTAAGGAACTGAGTACATTGGCCGAGGAGTGGAAAACGGCAAGTCGCAGTCGGGATAGGGATCGGGATGCCGTCATGTAGGGGCGGGATTGCGATAAACGAAAAAGCGGGAAAGGAGGGCGGTGCGGTGTGGGTGGTGATGGTATTCGAGCTTGCTGGCTGAGCAGTATATTGTAGATCTTAAGTGAATGGCAGTCACTTAAGTGCGTCATGTAATAAGCCCGTCAATCAAGCGCATCATTCCCGTAAGCGCGTCAGTCGTGTTCTGTGCAGGAACTATGAAAAGTGAAATTTGAGCTCGATTCCGGGCTAGTCGATTTTAAGTTGTGAACTACGTCATCCGCTTGCGCTGTTGAAGTAAAATAGCGGGAATACTTGCGTTGAATCCGCAGAATTTTGGAAATTAACTGTGTAAAGTGCTTTCGGTCAGTACCTGATAACTTGATAAAGCCCCACAGGTATTGCGAGTGGTAACTTCCAAGCCTATTGCCGGACAAAAAATTGAACAAAGTGAAAAGTGTCTCGATTGTAGTTCCCATTTATAACGAGCTCGATAACATTGACCCCGCGTGGGATGAGCTGTCGTTGTTACTCAACACGATGGGTCGAGCGTACGAGGTGATATTCGTCGATGATGGGTCCAGTGACGGTAGCCGGCAGAGACTGATGGAGCTGGCAATCGAGCATCTGAATGTGCGTGTGGTGCTGTTACGACGTAATTTTGGGCAGACAGCAGCTATGCATGCAGGTATTCAGCATGCATCCTGCGACTACATCGTCACAATGGACGGTGATTTGCAGAACGATCCGGCCAGTATCCCGGAGATGCTGGAAAAGCTTGATGAGGGCTATGACTTGATACACGGCTGGCGCAAGAGTCGTCAGGACAAGTTTGTATCGCGGCGCCTGCCATCCATGATGGCAAACTCACTCATATCCAAAGTAACCGGTTTTCCTATCCACGATCTGGGCTGTACACTTAAGGCGATACGGAAGGAAATCGCGCAGGATCTGGAACTCTACGGTGAGATGCACCGGTTTATTCCGATATTGGCAGACAATCTGGGTGCGCGATGTTACGAGATGGAGGTTGGCCATAGAGCAAGAATTCATGGTGATTCCAAATACGGAATAGGCCGCTTTATTCGCGTGCTTCTCGATTTGATCACTGTGAAGTACATGACCACGTATTTTTCAAGCCCTATGAAGTTTTTTGGCATGTTGGGCGTCTTTGTCGGTATTGCAGCTTTTATATCAAGTCTGTGTGTGATCATCATGAAATTGGGGTGGGGGTTTGATGTCACCGGTAACCCATTGCTGTATCTGGCTATTGTCACCGCGATACTAAGTATCCAGTTCTTCAGTCTTGGGCTGATTGGTGAACTTTCCGTCAGGATCTACTACGGTACCGGCCAGAAGAAGAGTTATCAGGTGCGGCAGCTGGTGAACTTCGATATTGATCCGGATGCAGATAATTCAAAAACGCCAGTGAAAATCGATGCTCATACACCTAGGTCGGTAAAAGACACGGTCGCCTGAAATACGGCCAGACACCCTTTCGTCGAACAAGTCTGCCTGATCTGCGCAAGTGCGCGAATCTCTCATGAGTACGTTCAGGAATAGAGTCTGTGCGGGAATGAATGTAGCTGGGCTTTTGTGGCAGGCGTTCCGGGACATACTTGCCCGATAACCCGTAATAATACCGATCTTGCTTACGTTCTGTTTTGCTGCTTTTCCCAGATCAGATAGCACAGTGAGCGCCACAGTACTCTATTCAGATTGGCCTTGGGCACTTTCAGATTGTGTCTGATGCTATCGATGTTGAGTATCGGGTGGTTCCTGTTCTGCTCCAGCAGGTCGTTTATATATTCTGTACCGGTGGTCAAATAACGGTCTTTAGGTGTGGCAAAGCCTTTCTTGGCTTTATTCCAGACGATATTGCCTGGTAACTTATCCGAGACCGCCTGTCGGAACAGGTACTTGGTATAACCGCTTTTCAGCAACATGCTATCGGGCACACTGTATAGAAATTCTGCCAATCGGTAATCCAGAAAAGGAACTCGCGACTCCAGCGAGTGAGCCATTGAATCTCTGTCCACATTCTGCAGAAGGATGGGCAGTCGAGTGACTTTCAGTTGTGTATAGGCGCTTCGCTTCTTGCGCGTAAGGTTCTTCTTTGTGCTTATTTCATTAAGGTGTTGCATGAGCTTGGAGCTTCGCTCGTGTTCGCGGGAAAAGCCCCGGTGCAGGAAATCCTGATTCTTGTTTAGCAAAACCTTATAGGCGGCGGTGTCTGACAGATTCCGCCCCAATTCGCGCCCGAAACTTAGCGATGTATTGGCCAGCGAAAGGCTTGAATTTTTAAACCCATAGTAAAGTGCCTTGTGAGCGTGTATCAGCCTGCCGCTTTGCAGGGAATCCAGGTAATAGTCAACATGGGGTGGGGATGAATAACCACCCATAAGCTCATCGGCTCCCTGACCGCTTAAGTTGACTGTGATTCCGGTGTCTTTTATCAGGGATTGAAGTATCCAGCCACCCAAGGCTCCTGCATCGTTAAGTGGATGATCGTGGTGATACGTTATTTTTTCCAGCGCCTCTATGCCGTGAGTGCCAAATTCTGAAATATGGCTGATTGAATTAAATCGTTTGATGGTCTCTTTGGCAACTTCAAGCTCATTGGTGTCCTTGTCATCAGAGTAAACGGTAAATACATCTTGTCTTTTACTGCCATTTATCTGATCGATCAGTGCAACGAGACCGTTTGAATCCAGACCGCCAGATAGTGCAGTACCCACGGCCACATCGCTTCGCAGCCGTAGCTTGACGCTATCTGATAGTAATTCGAGAAATTGCTCCGTGGCTTGTTGCTCGCTACCGCTGTAAGAAGAGGGTTGTAGATCCCACCATTGTTCTTTTTTGGCGGTAATAATATCGCGTTCCTTGAAGGACAGGGTAAGACATTCCCCACCCCGTAGTTCGACGATGCTTTCATGAAAGGTATTCGATGAGTGTGCTCTGTTGCCGTAGGCAAGGAAATCAAAAATGATGTCGTTGTTCAAATCGGGTGCGTGATCCATCATCGTAAGAACCTGCTTTATTTCCGAAGCAAATAAAAACGCTTTGTCTGACTGAAAATAATAAAAGGGTTTTATTCCGAATCTGTCTCGTGAGCAAAATAGCTCACGTTTAACAGTGTCCAGGATTGAGAATGCCCACATACCGTTGAATCTATCCTGACATTTAGCGCCCCACTGTTTATATGCGGTGAGCACAACTTCTGTATCAGAGCTGGATCTGAACCGATGACCCAGTTTTTCAAGCTCTGCACGTATCTCTATGTAGTTATAGACCTCACCATTGAATACAATCCAGTATCGCCTGTCGGCATCAGGCATGGGTTGATGCCCTGCCTGCGTTAGATCGATAATGGCAAGACGCCTGAATCCGAAGGCGCCGATGACGTTATCCGGTTGCTCCATATCCGTAAGAAATTCGTCCGCATGTTCAGTGGCCTTCATGTTCGGGTCAAAACTTACGTAGCCGAAATCGTCAGGGCCTCTGTATTTTGCAACGATATTGGCTGATGAAAATTTTTCTGGGCAGAAACTGCTCGACAAAGAAAAAAATCCAGATATTCCACACATACTTACACCTGAGGGGTTAGTTAATACTTGCTTGTAGTTTAGCCGTTTTCTCGTTGCCCATAGAGGACTGTAAACTGATCCACAAAACGAGGTAAAAAGGGGTAGATCGTTCGATCTCAACTACCCTGTAATGATAATTGGGTTCAAAAGATAAAAGATTTGCCGAGATTTTGTAGACATGTCAGAGGGCGGAAGCCTTCACGTTGACAATCCACAAGTCTCGAGGTCTACATGTCGTATCGATTATCTACCAGAGCTTCAAATCTGTTTAATGCAGTCAGGTATCCTGGCACCGCTGCATTGCTGATTTCGCTTGCCGCCTGTGGTTCAGATTCCGAATCAATTCCTGCCGAACTCAACAACGAAGTGTTGCAGGTGAATTTTGCGCCTGATGAGACCTATGAGTTGAGAGTACGTGCGATAACGAAAGAGACAACCGGGCAATGGAGTACAACCTACTTTATAGAAACCGATGAGAGTAACGAAGCAGCCGTTGATGTAACTTATACAGCACCTGGTGAACTCTCTAATGATCCGTTGCTCAATATTAGTGAGGATTATTATTATGATGCCCCATATGATGACAATGTGGACGATTTTGCAGATCCGCTGTTTGATGATGATGCGGGTCAGTCGCAGGAAGCCCTTTTCAATGATAGTACAGAGCAGGCAGAAGCCAGCATTGAGGCATATAACGGGGTTCCCAAATTTTCATGGGAGCAGGATGAGGATGCACTGGGGTATGAGATAGAAGTTGTTCGGGCCAGTACGCGTCAACGCGTTGGAATGTTTCAGTATGCAAAGAGTTCTGTTTGTATCGAAGGTAGCTGCGAGCTTGTTCTGGATAACACAGGAGCCGAGTCTGTGGACCTGCCACCCATACTGTTAATTGGTCAAACAGTTATTGAGGGTCAGGCACCCTTTGACGTCATATTACCAAGTCCAGTAACAGACTTTGCGAATGTGGCTGCCTATAGCCACATCTGGTCTATTGAAGGCAGATTTGATGAGTTTCCGGATGCACCGCAATTTCGGCACGAATTTACTGAGCTTGGCTCACATACCGTAAACGTTCTGGTGACATCAGCTGATGGACGTTCCGAATATGCCTACGCTACGGTCAACGTCTCTGAACCTTCGTCAGCTCAAACCGGCAGTATGTCAGGTGAACAAGACGAGACGCCTGCTGCGGCGAATCCGGATAACCCGACGAGCGATGAAAACCCCGGCTTTATCGTACCTCTTACACCTGTTGAAGAGCCGACCGAGGGTGTCGATGGATCAGGCGACGATGATGATGAACCGAAAGTACTTAAAATACCTGTCGTGTCGGTGAGTGACCCGGAACCGCCGATAGCTGCCTTGCCGACGGTGCCTGCAGAGCCGAACGGTCAGCCACCCGAAGAGGAAGAGTCTGCACCGGAGCCACAACCCACCCCAGAGTCCGCCCCGGAGCCTGCCCCAGAGCCTGCCCCAGGCGGTGATGTGGGTGGACAACCAGCCGTCGTCGCTGGCTGGAATGACGACATGCCCTTGGGTGGAAGAGCGATAGGGGTTGTAACCTCTGGAATATCCACTGGTAATGCCAAACTGGTCGGTCATAAATCATCGCGTCGGTTCATGGCTACACGATCAGGGGCCGTCAAGTCGTTTGGTTACCAGAATCGGGTACTATCAGTCAGCGATATCGAATCACGAGCTGTCTCCAGACGCAAATCTCAACCGATATGGTACGAAATACAACAAGCCGTTGGAAATGACCCCAAACGTGGTGGCTATATGCTGGGAAACAGCTACAGCGTGGGTAATGGCGGTTTACAGGAAGTGACGCTGCAAACGGATGATGGCACACCAGAACATAATCCCTCTGGCACAATTATCGCAAAAGCGAAACCTTATGTACCCTTCGATCTGCCAATCAGGAAGTGGGCAATCATTGACTTTGAATCGCCTGGAACAGTGCAGGCCGGGCAGATCTATCATCTTGTCTACGAAAATCTTAATCCGCCGCCCAGGTTAAGTGGACTGAGCGCACGAGAGGCGCAGAATGCACCGATTGACAAGGGGGCGATTGCACTGGATGGTGTGACTGACGGTATTGCTATCGATCCTCTGGAACGGCATGGGCCTTTTCTGCGAAATTTTCCGGCAACACTGGTAAAGAGAAGTGCATCTTCTTCGTGGGAAGACACCAATGTCACAAGCTGGTACAGCATTGTCTACACGGATGGCGTCGAAGTCGGGGAGTCTTACGCGCATTATCAGGCAGTGAGTGCTTACCGGTACGAAGTGGATGGTAACAAGCAGCTACGTCAGGAATTCACCTGGAATTATCCGGATATCAGTGTTGATAGAATCGTGACCAGATTCGGTTATGACAAAGGTGCTAACGGCAAGCCGATGAGCATTGTTGTCAGAAACCAATCGTTCTCGGTAGTGGCCACTGCAACGGTAAAGTTTGATAGTAAACTGAAGGAGGTTGCGCAGAGCGATAACAGCTATGTCAAGCGCCAGACACGCCACTCCGTCGGTGAGCTGTCTGATACGGTACAGTTAAAAACCGGACAAACATACTACATAGAATATTCAGCAGGATCAGGTGCAGCGTACGTTATGACACCAGCCATTGAGTCATTGAGAAAATCGGGTACAAAAGACCGTAACTTGTGGGGGGACGGCCTGGCCAAACAAAGTACCGATGGTGGCAATAGCTGGGTCAGGCTTGATGAGTTTCCTGATTCTGATATACCTATGTACTTCATCCCGGTAGGCGTTCCAACCAATACACCAAGACCGTAGCAAGGCGCAGGCAGACCTGATAGGGTGCCGGGTGACTTGGAGACGGGCCCATAGTGCTAGAATTGCACGTCGTCCGGAGCGCCGTCACAGGCTGCAAGCGAGATAGTATGCGGCCAGTGATAGATGAGAAGAGCATTACATCTGGCGATATACCGACCAGATGGTTGCCTGGCGGTATGGCACCGGGCCTTTGTGTTTGCTTATCTACAGGGCTGTCATCATTGTGCGGATCATTTACGTTTTACCCATGGAGTCATTCTTCGCCATTGGCCGTTGCGGGCGTGTATCCCACGCTATCGGCGTTGCAGACACCTTGGCAAAGCAGGGTACGGATGTCACAGTAATCAGTGGTCCGCAAACAGCCGAATTTATACACCATGCAAAGGTTATCGAGATAAAGCGGGGCGATGCTCGAAGCTGGTTTGCTGCCATGATTGGCAAGCTGGATGAATTGCTGGAAGACAGTGATGAGCAGACCACGGCGGTAATTGTCCGCTATCGCGTCTCCAATGCGATCCGTTTCATTTCACGAATGCGTCGTCGACGCCCATCGTCTGTGTGGTGCTTTGAGGTCAACAGTCTTGCGTATCATCAGTATCCCGGATTACCCGGACCAATTCGTCGTCTGGTTCTGTCTATTGAGGCGCGTCTGGTTGGGCAGGCCGATTGCAGTTATCTCATTTCCGATGTTCTGCGAGAAGACATCGAACCCCGGGTTCGAGACAGCCACCGCTGTCTTGTTGTCCCCAATGGGGGGCCTGCCGCAATTCAACTGCCTCCGTCTGCGCCAGATGCCGCCTTCCGATTTCTTTTTTTTGGCATGTTGCATCACTACAACCATTTGGACGTCATGATCGATGGGTTCCTTCACGCGCGCAAGAAGGGTCTGGATGCCGAGCTGCATATTTACGGCCACGGAGAAAAATTTTCGCAGGTAAATGAAATGGCAAAACAGGATGCCAATATTCATGTGCATGGCCGCTATGATCTGGATGAATTAATGAACAATGATCTTACGGACTCTGCCTGTGTGCTGCTATTGCCCTTTGGCGACAGCGAGGGGTTGAATCGGGTGCAGTCGCCCATCAAATTGTTTGAATATATGGCTACCGGCTTGCCAATTATTGCCTCTGATATGCCGCAGGTGCGTGTCACGCTTAATAACAACAACAGTGCGATGCTGGTGAATCCCAGATCGGCTGAAGCCTGGGGCGAGGCCATGCTTGAAGTAAAATCCTCGGCATCGATTCGGGCGGCTATGTCGAGTGAGATACGCAAAAGCTACCCTCCTTATACCTGGGAGCACCGCGTGGTGCAATTGCAGGAAGGATTGATGAAAACTCTACGGTGAACCCGCTGGATTCTGTACGTTTGTATTGAGGTGGTTTACCGAAGATTATTCAGATTGTGTCTGGAGCGTCTGATCAGATAGTAGGGAAGCCCCGCGATTAGCCAGTATACGATGCGCGATGGCAGTTTGGCCTGCACCTCATCCTGCTTATTGCTTACTGATACCACGCCACTGGCGGCCATCCGGTTACCACCCACCAGGTGTCCTACCCGGTATTGGTTGTCATTGGCACGTTCGGGTATCTTCTCTATATGATCCAGTTTGAAATGTTGTGCAAGAGACACAGCGGTACGCACCGGGTTTTTTGTAAAGTCATCATAGTCAATAATACAATAACGCTCGCGATTTCGGCTATTAAGGATATACAGCAATGCGCTGGATACGACCCAGGCAGTGCAAACAAAAATATCGAGCACAAATAACAAGGGGGTCGGCCAGTGATAGTCGCGTCGGTTGATTTTTATCACCTTGCCAGTAGCGACTCGACGCCGTGCACTGACAATCAAAGCTACAGGATTTCTGATCAAGTGCACAATGTAGGCTTGCGAAGGACCGCGAGACAAATATATTGAGCGTGAAATCTCTTTAGAGCTATCGACTAGTCCGTCCTGCTTGCCACACAGGGTTGACAGATATTCCTGCTCGTTTATCAAACTGACTTCATGAGTTTTTAGATTGAACAGAGCCTCTGGGATTTTCGAAAATCTGCCGCGGTTTCTTATTCCGTCAAACAAACGCTTTTTATCTTGCTGGCTTTTTTTATCCGCTGGCATCCATTCGCTACATTCATTCATGGGCTGGCCACAGCTACACAATTGGGTGTCCAGTCTGTAGACGCCGCTTAACAATTCTCCACACGAGCGAAAGTCGAGCAATTGCGATAAAACAATATCCAGCAACGTGGATCCGCTGTTTCCTCGGCCTGCGATGTATAAAATGCGCTTGTTCAATCGATTCTATCCTGAAGTAAAATGATGTCAACGAAATGTAATACCGGCAGTTTGTATACTTAACTATAACGGCCAGTGTAATGTGGCTGCCATCTGATGAAATTTTCGACAGCTCAGATAGTTATCCCGGTATTGGCCGTTATGAGCTAGTCGCGAACACACGATCAATTAAGTTTAACAAGGCGCTTTCAAAAGCCTTGAGGCTGAAATCCCTGGCAAACTGTTCGTAGTGCTGCTGTTGTGGAGAAAATTCATTGTTCATCAATGTGACAACAGCATCGTCCAGCGCTTTTTGATCACGGTTGTCGACAACCAGACCAGTTTGATATTTTTTGCTCAAGTATCCTATCAGCCCAGTCTGGGTTGCGATGGTGCGTCGTTCGTACTGTGCGGCCTGGACCATCACAGCACTCATGGCGTAGTAATTTTCGTAAGCGAGCCATATCGCGTTTGCCGGGGTGAAAAAATTGGCATCTTCGCTCACATCAATATATCGATTTATCTGATGTATGCGCCTGGCGTCGTGCAATGGCTTGTGCTGATCTGAGTTCACGCAGGCCTTGATTTCAGGTGCCTGAGTACCTACCAGCAATGCATGCACGTTATTAGGTAATCGATGTAGAGCTTCCAGCAGCGGTGGCACACCTTTTTTGACTCTGAGTGAGCCGTAAGCCAGAATGACAAAGGCCTCTTGCGGGATTCCCAGCTCTTCACGCAGCCTGGGATTGGTGATTGGTCTGCGTTCGTCTACTGGATCAGGAATATAGGCAATACGACTGTTAAGTGCTGGATGAGCGGATGCGATGTAGTTTTGTAACGATGCGTCGATAGTGAGGATTAATGCACGCGGGTCAAGCTGCTGCAGTAATCGGATAAACAGCTTGTGTTTGATTGATTGTAGTATGGATGCCGGTGGTCCGATTGCACCGACAGCTGAAAAATGAAATGTTTGTTTCATGACAATACCCAGCCACGGGGTGTCGCCAAAGTGTGGCGCTCGTATTCCGAATACAATCGCCGCATCGTCGAATGTGGGAATGATGGCGATATCAATGAACCTTTCGCGTTTGGCCTTATTCAGTGCCTCTTGATAAAAGGCCCGGCACTGAAATTCTCTACGCAGCGCACCGGCGAAATTTGATGCTTTCAATACATTGACATGCTGATTGCACTGAATTGCGCTTGTATTAGCTGATTCGAGTAGCTGCTTTGCCACTGGGTGCTCAAAGCAAGCATGGGGCATGGCAATAACAACATGCATGGCATTGCTGAGAGCAATTTGAGCCACACGCCGTACATAACTCGGGCGATGTCCGGTCATGCGAGTTTCAAGTATTAGTAAGGTCTTTGCTGGAATAGTCATGATTATCTGCCAAGCCAGTTGGCTGGGTGTCAGTGTTATCAGGTGCTGTCACATCGTCGCTGCAGCCATCATGACTCACGGGCTTGCACCGTCGGCTGTCAAAATAACACCAGCAGGGGCCGTAGAGTTTGTTTAATTGGGTTGGGATCAGGCCGGTTGTGTTCGTCTGAATGCCAGGTTTTTCTGTTGACGCATTCTTCGATGGGTTTTAGGTGTTCCCAGGTATAGGCATTTTTCAGCCAACACCGCGTACATGAGCAAGCCGGATGAAAATATCAGCGTCCCCTGTTTGCATGAAATGAGCAAAGTAAAAAACCAGCATGCAAACAAGGCTGCAAAATTGTTGAGTGTTTGCTGATCAAGTTGTTTTCTGTATTTACCGGTAAATGCTTGCAAAAACAGTGTAAGCACACAAATACCAAAAAATACGAAACCAAACAGGCCCAGCTCAGTGAGTATTTCGATGGGCACCACGTGTGAATAACCACTGAGAAGTGAGCGAGACCAGGAGGCGGAGTTTCCAAGACCGAAGATCATGGCCGAGGGTTCTGCCACCCACGCATCCATGACTATTTGCACCAGTTCAACACGAGCCATGGCACCCGTGCTGTCTTCGGACCTGTTCACACGGCTACTCAGCGTGTTTTCGGTATTGAGGACAATGAATGCTGCGGCCGCGGCAATACAGCCCACCAGAATAAACGCCATAACGCGATTAACGGTAAATGCTTTCCAGCGTACGGGCAGGCAGACTATTAATGTGCCGATGGCAAAGAATAGCTGTCCGCGGCTACCCGTTTTGGTGATCAGATAAAGCGCTGATCCACAAACGGCCGCAGCCCAGAGAATTTTTATCAGGGAAAATCGCAGACGCAGTGCCGTAATAAGAAACACGATACCGGCAAAATCGCCCAAAGCCAATGGTAGTGCCAGTGTCTCCTCCAGATCATATTCCACAAGCAGTGAGCGACCCTCAAAGTCTGGAAAAAAAGCGAACAGGATGACCAGTAGTCCACCCAACCAGGTAACCGCATCGAGTACACGAGTGAAGTCAGCTGATGTGCGTATCAGCAATGGTGCAATAATTAGTGCTGCTGCCAGGTAATGTATTTCGTTCAGATATCGGCCGGTCGCTTCAGCATCTGGGGGGGCCCACAAGGTGCTGATGAAGGCGTATATCATGAAAAGGATCAGCAGCGAGCGTGTAGGGTATTTTACAAATTCAAAGGTACTGCCTGCTGGTAGACGAAACCACGCAACTGCGACAAATGCAAGAACAACGATGTTGACCAAAGTGCCATTGGCCGCAACGAAGGGGATGTATATTGCTCCCCACTGCTCTAACGCAAACATGCTTATAAGGGCTACTAATGCATACGACACATGGTGTATCGACAATGCGCCAAGAGCCATTGCGAACAATCCGAATACTGCTGCGCCCATTTAACCTCTCACAAATGTTCAGTCTGGCTTCGTTGGACCATGTTACTTTACCGTCAGGCTCGCAGGTGAAGTTGCATGGCTACTTCGTACAGTGAATATTCTAAAAATCCGATGGGGTCGCCAGTTTTTGCAACAGGTACGCTTATCACAAACGCTAACCTGAAGGGCTGCCTTCGGTATACTTCATCCATTCCAGTTAAAGAAGAGCGATCTGAGTTGTGAATACTACTAGCGTTTTGCCAATTACTAAAGTCCCTTGCGGCAACCCGCGCACAAACCTTTACGGGCTGTCCGGTGTTATAGCGGCTCTGCTACTATCCAGCTCGCTGGCACACGCCCAAGACTTCGACGGCCAGCCTTTGCGTCTGGGAGAAACCACATTTATTCCCGAAGTGCGACTGGACTACATTAGCATCGACAACGCTTTCAGTACCAATACCAACCAGCAGGAAGCTACCGGCTTTATCGTCTCTCCCGCAGTAGAGTGGCAAGCTGATCGTCGTCTATTAGAGCTCAACGCCTCCTACCGTGGCAGATATGGCTCATTCAGCGAGTCCGCACTCAATTTTACCGATCATGATATACGTGCGAGCATTGGGGCGGCGCCAGCTACTAGACATCGTACAGCGCTCTCTTTCAGATTTTTGCAGGAAGCTGAAGAGTTTGGTACCGGGCAAGCCGCTTTTTTTGCCGGTCAGGATGACCAGGTGGTAGACACCAGTACATCTCTTAATGCCGGCTATACCTTCGGGGCCAGGGACGCAAGGGGCAATATAGGCGGCGGATTCACTTTTCTGAACCGGGCCTACAACGATGTTGGCGATATTACCTCTGGTGACGACTTTACAACGGTTGGTCCCTATGTAGCCTTTTCGTACCGAATATCCCCTGATACGCGGCTTCGATTGGAGGCTCGATTTATCACGCAGGATTACGACGCTGATGTGCGCGATCGCAATACCATCAGCCTGCTGGCAGGCGCAGACCTGGCGGCAACAGATCGCACCGGCGGCAGGATCAGATTTGGTGTGAGTGAGGCCGATTTCGATGCTGCCGATGTAAACAACCGCACGACATTCGTCGCAGACGTCGACCTTTACTATCGCCCACGTGAACATTCGCGCTTCACTTTAAACTACACACGCGGACTGGAAACCATTGATGCCAGTGCAGACGGCGTCGGGGAGTCGGTACGTGACGATATTCAGCTCGCCTGGCGCTATGACTGGTCTTCACGATTTGGCACTCGTCTCGCAATAGATGCCGATCTCATTGACAGGGTATGCCCAAATATTGACACTCTCAGCACTGGCGCTTCTCTGGGCTTTGATGTTCAGATTCGTCGCTGGGTGTCGATTGGTGCTGGAGTCAGTACAAGACGTCGAACGGCTGATGCCTGTGATGCACCAGAAGACGACAGCCTGGATTATCAGCGCAATTCGGTGGCAGCAACCATCACCATGACACTATAAGACTCTGTGTGACAGGCCACGATTAACGGCAAAATAACATCCGCAACGAACTTAAGGTAATTGTGGCAGTCCGTATTTACTCAAAAACTGAGAACCGTGTAAAATGGTGGGTTGGAGCAGTGATGCGCATTCTGTCTCAGGAAACTGAGAAACAGATAACTATGACATTCAAATGGACTACGTATAGTCCTGATAACCAATCGCTAGAGCATATAGTTCATGATTTTACGCCTAATTCCCACAATGGCGCTGGCAGTGATCTTGTCTGCAGGCTGCGCCTCAACGGGTCCTGATGCCACCACTACGCCACCGATGCCAGATGTTTCGACAACAGGTGACGATGCCGTCGATTCGCTTGATCCAGGCGTCGACATTCCGGTGGAAAATCCTGACTCATATATTCTTGGCCAGGGAGATGAAATCTCCATCCAGGTATTCGATGAACCCGATCTAACGCTATCCACAGTAGTCAGCACCGGCGGTTCCATCAACTATTCCTACCTCGGTGATCTGAAAGTGGCTGGCAAGTCGCCAGTACAGCTGGAACAGCATATCGCGGGTCTGTTGAAAAACGGCTATCTCGTTAACCCATCGGTGAATGTGCGGGTTGTCCAGTACCGTCCTTTCTTTATTAACGGAGAAGTAAAATCGCCGGGTAGCTATTCCTACCAGCCCGGATTAACGCTCGATCGAGCAATCGCATTGGCCGGTGGCTTAACAGACCGCGCCTCCACACGGAAGATGTTTGTAACCAAGGCAGATGACGATGACGCTGAGGAAAAACGAGTTCCTCTCAACTTCCGTATTCAGCCCGGCGACACAATTTCTATTAAAGAGGGATTTTTCTGATGTCTAGATCAATCGATGACATGTCTTTTAATGATGGTTTTGCCGAGCGGGAAGATTCAGGTTCAGCATTCGATCAACTGGATTTGCAGCATTATTTACGTATATTGAGGAAATACAAGTTTCCCATTACGCTGTTTACGGCCCTGATTACAGCTTTAGCTGGCTACTATGCTTACACGGCAACACCTGTCTACAGTGCTACCTCCACCCTGCTTATCGAGTCTCAGTCCAACAGCCCGATTACCTTCGAGCAACTGGTTGGTGCGGAAACTGAAAATCAGGAGTACTACCAGACGCAATATGAGCTACTGAAGTCGCGTGGGCTCGCCAAGCGTGTCGTCGACAAACTGAACCTCTGGGAACACCCTGAGTTCAGCTCAGGCTTTCAGGCAGCAGCAACGCAAGACGGCACAGGCACTACTAATGCGCCAGCAGGTGGCAGTGCGCTGAATGAAGAACGCGGAATCTCTGGTGCCGTCTCGAGTGTCAAAGGCCTTCTTGGTATAGAAGAGACAGCCTCGCCTGAGACAGATACCAGTGTCGTTCTTGATCTGGAAAACCCGACTGCTGGCATGGAAAACCCTGCAGGTGATATTGCTGGTGAAACTGACGCCGAGCGTCAACTGAGAATGTCGGCAGAATTTGCCAATAATGCAGGCGGTTCCGCATTCTCTCTAGAGCTGGATTCCGATGCCTTCGGTGATGCCAATCAGTTAACCGCCAGTGAGCAAGTGGTTGTCAATCGGTTCATGGGAAGACTATCCGTTGATCCAGTAAGAAAGACCAAGCTTGTTAACATCTCTTTCCAGTCTCCTGATCCCGAGATGGCAGCAGTGGTTGCCAACACGGTAGGGCAGGAATACATCGCCAGCTACCTTGATGCCAAAATTGAGTTAACTACCACCGCGTCAGTCTGGTTGAACCAGCGCCTGGGCGAGCTGAAGAAAACGCTTGATGAGTCAGAAAGCCGTCTTATCCAGTTCCAGCAGGATAATGGTCTGGTGGATGTCGAAGGCAGTGTCGGACGTCTGACCGAGCAACAACTGTTGTTGGTAACCGCAGAACTGGCTGGCGCACGCAGTGAGCTGTCGGCAAAGGAGAACCTGTATCGGGAAGTGCAGTCTCTTCAAGGCAATCCTGAGCTGCTAGGCGCTTTGCCCGCTTTTCAGGCAGACCCTCTGATTCAGCGTGTCAAGATTGATCAGGGTCAGGCTCAACGTAACCTTGATGAGCTAAGAAATCGCTACGGCGAGCGTCATCCGCGTGTTGTCGATGCCCTGTCACAGCTCAACACGCTCAATGCGACACTTGAAGGGCACGTAAACCGGGTAGTGGGTAGTGTCACGAATGACTACAACCTGTCTCGTCAGCGTGTTGCCAACATTGAAGCTAAACTTAATGTCGGCAAAACTGAAATCCAGGATATTGGTACGAAGAAGTTTGAGCTGGACGCATTGCAGCGCGAAGTGGAAACCAACCGTTCTATCTATGACACCTTCTTTAACCGCATAACTGAAGCCAAGTCGGCTGACGGACTCGAAGCAGCTAATGCACGAATTACTGACTTTGCACTGCCACCGGTAGCACCGTTCAAACCGAAGAAGCAGCTTATCATTGCGCTGGCAGCATTGGGCTCCTTGATCCTGTCTATTCTTATGGCATTTCTGTACGAGCAAATGGATGAGACCATCAAGGGTACCGGCGACATTGAAGGCAAGCTGGGACTGAAACTGCTGGGAATCCTGCCGCTAATCAAGGGAGGCATCTTTGACCGGTCGCATCAATTGCCGATCAGTCCGCTGGAAATACCGGACAAAAACCGTACGTTTGCTGAAGCAGTCAATACGGCCAGAACCGCCATCTGTCTGGATGATGGTGATATGGCGCGTAAGGTCATTGTGATTACCTCCTCTGTACCTGGTGAGGGTAAGTCTACTGCGTCTATCAACCTGGCCTATTCGTTGTCTCAGCTGGAGCGTGTACTGTTGATAGACTGTGATATGCGTAGACCGACGATTGCCAAAGCCTGTGGTCACGATCGTAACGTGGCAGGTTTAAGCAGTCTTATCACGCAAACTGCACCTGCGCGGCAGTGTATTATTCGCGGCGTTTTCGAAGGTGCTTTTGATATCCTGCCCTCAGGCCCATTACCAGAGCAGCCACTAGAGCTACTGTCGTCCAAGCGCTTCGAGAAGATTCTCGAGCAATTGGGGGAGCATTACGACCGTATCGTTATCGATAGTGCGCCAACACAGGCGGTATCTGATGCGCTGGTACTGGCCAAGCTAAGTGATGCGGTGGTGTATATCGTCAAGTCACACGACACTACGATGGAGCTTGTCAAACGCGGAACCGAGCGACTGCGACAAGTCAATGCGCCTATTGCTGGTGTTTTGATGACGCAGGTAGATATTGATAAAATCACCGCTTACGGTGGTGATTACTACTATCAGGGTTACTACGACTACTACGGTTACCACGACAAGAGTGAGACAGGTGGTGGTCGCGGTCGAAACAAGCTGCGTCTGTCACAGGAAGAGCTTATGGATATTCGTACAGACGACAGTGATGTCGAACTGGATCTGGATTACGGTATCGGTTACAGAAATGGTAGCGCCGCCGCCCGCTCTAATGGTAACGGTCGCTCCAACGGCAATGGGCGTGCAGCAAACGGGCATAGCAATGGAAACGGTTCCAGAGTTGTTGCTGATCTGCACGAGGATGACTTTGATCACACGGCCAGGCTTGATCTGTCGCCAAGGCGTGCTGCGTCAAATGGTGGCACGCGACGTAATAATCGCGATGATCTGGACATTCTGTAGCGTTAGTGGCACGACTAGTAACGCCTGAATGAGGCAGGGCGGTTCAGCCAGTAATGGCCGGACCGCCTGTTTTTCGTCTACTTTTTTGCCTGTCCTTTCGTCGCACACCCTTTTTTGCCTACCCCTTCGCCTACCCCTTCGCGCCTACCCCTTCGCGCCTACCCTGGGTTGTCAGCTCGACTTACCCACCGCATCACAGAAATTGTCCGCCATATTGTCGATGCTATAAAGTGCTGCACTGTCACGGCAGCCTGCCCGCAGCTTGTCTTGTAAGCTTGTATCGTTCAGGTAGCGCACAATCATGTCACCGTAGCTCTCTGCAGTGACATCTCCCTCATCTATGAGGCAGTTTTCCTGATCGACCAGATACGCAATTTCGGGGCTATGCTCACCGGCGGTTGATGTCAGTACCGGGCGTTCAAACTGAAAGGAATCAATAGCGATCAGCCCCACTAGCCCTGGCATGAGGATCGCATTGGCGGATGCCAGTAAGGAATCACGTTCAAGTCCATAAAGCGCGCCATGCACAGTCAGCCATGGCCGCGTCTCAGCCGCCTCTTGTAGTAATGGCTTATCGGGGCCTTCGCCGACAATCTCCAGTTTGAATGTCGGAATTTCCTGTGCGACACGTGAGGCTGCATCAATAAGTAAGGGCAGTAGCTTCAGGGTGTAAAGACCGCCTATATATATACACGTGTGTGCATCTGGCGGCTGCTTGCCCAGTTGTGCGTTTGCAGGTACCGCCAGTGTATTGTTAACAACTGTAATAATGCTTTCTTCCACGCCCTGACGTTGCAGGCTGGCGCGTGATACATCGGTGTACGCAAACCAGTGGTCTACGTGTCGCAGCATCAGTTTTTTTATAATGGCCGAAATTTTGAATTCGGTGGTCGCTTGAAAATTCTCGCCATGACCGAAATACCCCATCTTTAGCCACCCTGTCTGTCTGGCGGCAAAGATAATGTAGTTGTCGATTAGCTTGGCCGCATGCTCGGCAATAACAATATCGCCTCGCTTCAAGTGCTTGAATACATTGGCCCAATATAAATAGCGTTTAAATACCGAAAAATGCCGGGTGCTCGCGCGTATTCCCCATTCCGGGTACACCATCTGTACTTTCGAGTTCTCGTAGGGATCCGGTTCGCAGTAGATCAGCACGAACTCCATGCCTCGCTGTTCGAGCGTCTCTTTTACCCGCTCGAAAAAAGGCAGGCGGTAGTGAGGTACGAACTTTTGAACAAAAACAATTCTCATAAGCGAGTTCGCAGATCCTGCTGGATAAATGAGGTGCAGTTTATCGCGAACTTCGCCGTAAAGGCTTGTCATTGATGGACAGCGCTCTGTATGAATCGCTGGGCGTAGGGCTTATATTACATAGCTGGCTCTTCGAACTGCCGCTTAAGTGGTATTAGCGTTGCCTACATGGACTAACAAGTGTTCCGCGCGCCTGTATAGCGTTTATTTGGATTGAATCCGGGTTTTTTATTCAAGGTGTACGTTAAAATGCGAAAACATAAGGTTATTAATGAATCTGGTAGCCAAGTCGCCGACAGTCGTAAGGCCAGCATTCCACAGACACTCTCTTGAAGAATATGAAAAAGTTACTGGTTACCGGTGCAGCTGGTTTGATTGGCAGTGAAGTTGTGGCCTGGTTTATTCGTCATGACTGGGAAATCGTCGGTGTTGACAACAACATGCGCGCGGATTTTTTTGGCCCCAAAGGTGATACCACCTGGAATACTCGCCGAATGGAGGCAGACTACCCGGGTTACCGTTGCGTCGATGTTGATATTCGTGACCGCGCAGCGTTAATCAAGCTGGTGGCTGAGATCAAACCAGATGCGGTGGTTCATACCGCAGCTCAGCCCAGTCACGATCTGGCAGCCTCACGCCCATTCGACGACTTTGACGTCAATGCCGTGGGTACCTTGAATTTACTGGAGGCCGTTCGCCAATACTCTACAGACATCCCGTTTGCGCATCTATCGACCAACAAGGTGTATGGCGATGCACCTAACGAGCTGA